>Ga0164294_10000452_pt1 | contig 39259 bp, 35 predicted proteins | sample GEODES005metaG_FD_111479 | JGI IMG/M metagenome (GOLD analysis project Ga0164294, IMG submission 111479) | Oligotrophic lake water microbial communities from Sparkling Lake, Wisconsin, USA - GEODES005 metaG | ecosystem: Environmental > Aquatic > Freshwater > Lake | place: USA: Sparkling Lake... | reverse complement strand
GTTGCTTGGATGCCGACCCGAATGCCCGCGGCGTCGGCCGTGAAGGTGCGCGAGTAACGGCGCCACTGCCTGCCAATCGTGAATGTGGCGTCGGGGTTCTCGACGTCACCCCAGGGCCCGTTGGGCGAGGCAAATCGGCCGCCCTTGGCAGCACTGAGAAGAGACACCACGAGTTTGCTCTCCACGCTCGCGCGGGCATGAAAGCTGAGCGTATACACCTCCCCATGCTCCAATGGCACCGGAAAACTCATCATTCCCGCGGTGGCCGGCTGAACCTCGCGGATCAGCAAGGCATTCGGCCCAAAGCGTCCTTCGGCCACCACGTCGTATCGAGGAGCCTTGGACGGCTCATAGCGAGCGTTTCCATCCATCCACGTCCAGTACCGAAGTCCTTGCTCAAAGCTCGGATTCGGCATCACGTTGCGAACCGGCGAAGGCGGCACGTGCGTTGCGTCGACCGACCAGAAATCGAGGCCGCCTATGGGAGGCGGAGTGTTTTGAGACCGGACCGCGACTCCTCCCAGATCAATGACGATGCGGCCCTCTGGCCGCTGCTTCGGAGGGGCGACGCGATACTCAAGCAGATAGCGCTCTTCGCCACCGGGAAGCTCCTCCCGCGTCTCACGAATGGCGCCCTCGAGCCCCTCGCCGAGAATGCGAAATCCCTTCAGCGGATCCTCCGGCGCATAGTCAAGGGATCCTGACGCCGTATGCGAAATGCTTTTCTCTTGACGAAGCTTCCCGACATCGGCAGCCGCGATCCGTTCGCCGCCGATATCGACGCGGGCATCGCGGTATCTCGGAAACGACATCCACACTCCCAGGCTCCCCTGTGCCGGATCGGCCGCAAGTTCCTCAGGTGTGCGCCCGAGACTCCAGTTCAGTTCTACCTGGCTGTCGCCGACCGCCCTTAGCCCGTAGGTAAACACCGCGTTCTGCCCGGTCGGGGTGCGGTAGGGCTTCCTGTAAGTGATGGACTGCGAGGCTTCGTCGTAAACGAGAGATGGCTTCTCGTGCTCGAGTTCCTTGAATGGATAACCGTAGTTGCCTTGTCCGTCATCGCCCCAAAAGACGATCCGCCCCACGGTCTGGCGATCGACCACAATGCTGATCACGTTATCATCGGGAGGCCTTTCCGAACCCTCGCGCCACCGGATCGCGATGGACTTATTGCCTGCACGAAATGAGGGCTTTTCCTGAAGGCCATCCCGATCACCTACCGCGGAATCCCGGGCGACCCGCTCGACCACCAACTCCGGCAGTACCCGTTCCGCCCTCGCGCCCGCGAACACGGGGTCCCGATCAGGAAAGCCTGCACCAAGACTCGGGACGTCGATGACGATCGCCGCTAGCAGGATCGCGGACGCCACAACCCGGTGCTGGAAACTCATGTTCTTACACTGGGCCACGGCTGCGCACCGGCAAGGGCTGCCTCATAGGTCTCGAGGATGAGGGGCACCTGCACATCAGGGCCGAAGACCTCCGCGCGGCGGAGCGCCCCTCGCGACAACCGCTCGACCAAACCGGGACTTCGGGCGAACTCGGCGCAGGCCTCCGCAAACCCATCGATGAGAACCGCCGATGACGTGGCCGGGACGAGTCGGCCACATTCCTCGGTGACCATGTCCCTCATCCCGTGCAAATCGGTCGTGATAACCGGCAAGCCAAGCGTCAACGCCTCAGCAATGGCTGCGGGCCAGCCCTCAAGGAGCGACGGAAACAGATATGCATCGCCGCTGTTGAGTACCTCCATCAGCTTCTCGCGGGGCGCATAGCCATGAAACGTGATCCGGTCCGTCAACCCCAACCGCGCCGCCAGCCCTGTCCACGACTCCGACAGCGGCCCTGCTCCCATCACATCGAGAGTCCAGGCGGTGTCTCTGGGAAGCCTCGCAAGCGCGCGAAGCGCGAAGGGGAGTCCTTTTCGTGACAGATGGAGCCCCGTGAACACGAAACGCGTCGGTCCATCATGCGGTATGCGAACCCGGCTCCGAGCGTGCCCTGGCTCACACAGCGCCGCGGCGATCACTCTGCTTTCCACGTCGTGATGCCGCCGAATCTCCTGCTGCGTATCGGACGCTACGGCGATGATCGCTGCGGCACGCTGAAACGCCTCCTTGGAACGCCGATGGCGCCGTTTCTGCCATTCATTGATGACATTCCGACATCCATGACGCGTTCCCTCCAGCGGGCCGAGTGCCGGCAAGAGCCGCCAAGGAACGTTCTGCGTGCCCCCGACGGGCCCCCACACAAAAGGCATCGGCAACTGCCAAAGGAATCCGGGCTCACGAAAGCCGATCATGGTGAGTTGGTGCGTGAGGTCGAATTTTCGACCGCTGGCGAGGAGGCCCTCAGCCACTCTCTGCGCTTGCCGCATCCAACGCTCATACCAGGTGTAGTACAGCGGCTGGTATACACTCGCGAAAGCCCGTTGCCATCGCCCCTGCGACACCTCAAACCATGGCACGAACTCGAACTTCATCGCTGAGGCCAATTGTGCGTCCGCGGCCAACTCGCGGGCGATGGCCGCGCGATTGCCCTCATACTCGCCGACGATGACCGTCACGTCATGGTACCGGGCGATCTGCGTGGACCACTTCCAGCCCAGCCCCGGTTCGGATCCCCGATCAGGGTGGCACATGGACGCAACGATCAGCACGTTCAGCCGCTCACGTTGCGGCATTCGGGAGTCAGAGTCCTTCCTTGGCTCAACGGTCATCGTGCACTTCGATCCGCGTTCAATGACAGAAAATAATCTGACTACCGCTGCGCTCGAAACCCATCGGAACGGAGCGAAGGTCGGCCAAGGCTTTCACCACGGCCTCGCGGCGATCCTGGGGCACCTGGATCAGCAGGAAGCCACTGCCACCGGCCCCCAGTAGTTTACCTCCGATTGCCCCCGCCGACCTTGCCCGGTGATACCAATCGTCGATCTGGGAGTTCGATATCCCTCGGGCTAGGGACGCCTTGAGACGCCAGTTGTCGTGGAGGATTTCCCCGAATCCTTCCAGATCTCCGTCCTGCAACGCCCGCCTGGCGTCTCCAACGAGCGACACCATCGTCCGCAGAGCCACCTGCTTGGCGCGATCCCCCGCCACGCTTCGAGACTGCTCCGCGAGCAATGCCGACGCGCTACGGGTACCTCCTGTGTAGAAGAGGAGCAACTGCGACTGGAGCCTGGTGATGACGTCCACTGGGCAGATCACTGGCTCCAAATCGACGTTCCCATCCGGATGGAAGCGAATCACGTTGAGGCCACCGAACGCGGCCGCATACTGATCCTGTTTACCGATCGGCTCCCCGCAGCGGTCGATCTCGATCTCGCAAGCCTCTCTCGCGATGGCGGCCGCAGAAATGAATCGTCCCGTGTACGCATAGAGGGCCCTGAGCATACCCACCACAAACGAGCTGCTCGATCCAAGTCCGGTGCCCTTCGCGGGGATGTCAGCGATCGAAGTCACCTCGACACCGCCCGTGCATCCCACCAACGTCAGGCACTCCCTCGCGAGCGGATGTTGGACCTCCGCGACGGTCGCTACCTCCTCGGTCCGGGAATAGCTGAGCCGGAACGAGTCATCGAACCGCTTGTTGACGGTGATGTAGATGTACTTGTCGATGGCGGTGGAGAGCACGGCGCCCCCGTGCTCCCGATAGAACCCCGGCAGATCGGACCCCCCGCCAACGAAACTCATGCGCAACGGCGTTTTGCTGATGATCATGTCGTCAACACCAATTCATTAATCTCGAAAGCGTCCGATGCCACCGCCGCCTTGATCAACGTGCCGACTGGCGTGCCGTCGTGAGGATGGCCTTCACTGGCATCACCGCCGGCGGAGATGAGCCGGAGCGACACCTGTCTTCCCGCCCTTGCCGCTCCGATCGCGGTCAGGCGCGCCAAATTATTCGCCGCCTCAATCGAATCCCCATACGCCGTGATCGTGGCGACCGTATCGGCGCGCTCGATCGCCGCCGAGCAGCGCTGCCACAACTCCGGAAACGCATCGACGATGAAATCGATGGCCTGCGCTGCGGAGTCAAAGCGCAGAGCGGCATCGATCGCGTGCCGTCCGTCCGTTCCGGCGTGCCCGGTGGAGACCAACACTGGAAAAAGACCGGCAGCCAGAGCACAGGCAACATCGGTGGATGAATCACCGATCAGCCACGAGCGCGCCATGTCGAGGTTGAGGTCCCGCGCCGCATCTTCCACAAGTCCGATATTCGGCTTGCGGCAGCGGCACGGCCCCTTCAACTCCGGCACCTCACCTTCAAAGCCGCTATCTGGATGGTGCGGACACACGTAGATGCCATCGACGTATGCGTGCGACTCTGCAAGGAGCATCTCCAACCGCCCATGGATCTCGTCGAGTTGCGAGAACGTGCAATCGCCCCTGGCGATGATGGGCTGATTCGTCACGATTGCTGCCAGGAAGCCGGACGCATGCGCCCGTTTGATCGCGGCAGCGATCCCCGCCGTCAACTCGATGTCGTGCGGACGTGCGATGCGACCCTTCTCGACATTCACGGTGCCGTCGCGATCCAAGAGGATCCCCGGCATGGCGCGGTCGCCCCGGCGGCTCGCCACCACCCCGGCCGCCAGGTCGGCTTCGACCTTGGCTAATCGCTCGGGAGTGCCCATATCCTTGAGATACTCCCGGCTACGATACGCACCGACCCGCGCACCCCGGGCAATCATGGCCGGCAGCAGGTCTCGTGCTAAATCCGCCTTGGCGCCGGCTGAAACCACCAGCGATTCGAGGCTGCGACGCTCAATCACGTACGTCGCGGCGTTCACGGTGTTCCGAAGAAGCCGCGCACCATGAGGAGGACGATGCAGGGCCGTCACCCGGCCGTCCGTGCCAACCTCCAAGAGATCCGAATCATGCGGGTGATCATTGGGGTGCACGACAACCGTCACGTCGTTCCGTGCCTGCTCGTGATGCTGAATGAGCCGGGCGACGTCGAAATCGATCAGTTGATCCGCAAAAAACAGGACGAACCTCTCGTCGATCAGCGGCAAGGCATCGACCAGCGCGCCTCCGGTACCCCGCGGTTCCTGCTCGATCTGCCAGGCGAAATCCGTCTCCGTCCCGATCCAATCCCGCGTCCAGCGGAGAATCTCGTCGGAGCCATACCCGAGCAGCAACAACACGCGCTTCAAGCCATACTGCGACGCGAGTTCCACCTGCCTCTCGAGCACCGCCTTGCCGGCCACCGGCACGAGCGCTTTGGGCAGTCCTCCGGTCAACGCCGCGAGCCTGGTGCCGAATCCGCCAGCAAGAATAACCAACTGAGACGATGGTTCGACGACAGTGCTCATCGCGTGGCCGCCAGTTCATCCACCGCGCGGGAGATCGCTTCGGTTGACGACATCGTGGGTCGCCAGCCAAGGCCTTCAATTTTAGCCGTGTCATATTGGAAGCAGGGAACGTCCCCTGCCCAGCCCCGGCTCCCGCCGGTGTAGGCGATTTCGGCTTTTGCGCTCACCCGATCTATCACAATCCGGGCGATCTCAGCAACGCTTGTAGAGGTTTTTCCGTCACCAACGTTGTAGTAGGCGATGCGCTCCGGCGCATGATCCCTGATATAGAGCAACGCCCGAACGAGATCAGCGACGTGAAGGTAAGGCTTTTGCTGCGTGCCGTCTCCCAGCACAACGAGCCGCTCGGGCGTGGCCCGAAGCTTGGCGATGAAATCGTGCAGGGCTCCGTGCGTAGATCGCGATCCCACGACGTTCGGAAAGCGCACGATCGCCAGCCAGTCGAGTACATCGGTGAGCGCGGCACTGAGGGTCGCTTCGGACGCCAGCTTCATCGCCCCATAGTTTGAAATTGGAAAAAGCGGCCCGGCGTCCTCCGTGAGCCGCCCGGGGAGTTCTCCATAGACCGCCGACGTGGAGGCGAATACCACCTTCCTGATGCCGAATCTTCGGCAGATCCGAAGCGCGGAGTGTGTTGTCAGGAACGTCCGTTTCAGGTCAACGTCGGCGTCAGCCACCCCTGCTTGGATATCGGAGTTGGCAGCCAGATGCCACAGCGTGTCGATCGTCATCCCAGCCCGCGCCGCATCGACCTGAAGACACACGTCATCGACGGCGTTCAGATCCCCGACCACGAACGTGAACCGGTCGCTAGCCGCCGCGTGTTCGAGGTTTCTCCGAGTCCCGAGCGAAAGGTCGTCGACTCCGATGACTCGGGAGCCTAGCGCCAGAAGCGCGTCGGTGAGATGGCTGCCGATAAATCCGGCGGCCCCGGTGATGATGTGCAGGCTCATGAAAACGGGTCGGGTGGACAGGTGTCGGCTGCTGCTATCTCAGTCATTCTAATCCACCGCAAGCGAGTTTGCACCGGCGCCCGAATCCGCCTTGTGGCGATTCGGGCCTGAGGCCTGGTGGCCTGACCCGCCCTCAGCTCGCGGGCGGCAGGCCACGGTATTTTTCGATGAACCTCGACACATCGGCGAAGTCGTCGGCCCGCTCACGTATCAGATTCTCCGGCCAGTTCCACCACGCGATGGCCAGCAGATCGGCGATGACCTCAGGTGCGAAGCGATATCTTATTACTCGCGCCGGCACTCCCCCCACGATGGCGTACGGGGCGACGTTCTTCGTGACGACTGCACCGGCGGCGATCACGGCGCCATGCCCGACCTCGACTCCGTCCACAATCATCGCCCTTGAACCGACCCATACATCGCTGCCGATCATAATTCTGGCGTACTCCTGCACCGTAGTATGCCTCGACAAAGGCATGGCAGCGCTTGCGTGTGAGGCATAAAACGACGGATACGTGCTAACCATGTGTACAGGATGACTTCCAAGCCCGATTCGGACCTCCGGACCAATTGAGACGAACGATCCGATCGTCGCGTACTGCACTTGCGATTGCGTTCCGACGTACGCATGCGAGCCGATCTCTACGCCGTGAATCATGGCGTGATGGCAGAGCACGACGTGAACTCCGAACTGAACGTCACCGCCGATGGTCGCGCCCGGCCATACCGTGATCCCCGGATACCGAAACCGATACCAAATGCGTCTAAGAAAGGCTTTCATTTAGGTCGCTACAGCATGTCAAGCGGGGTTGGCGTCACAGTTCCGCCCCGCTTTTACCGAGGAGCTCGATAGCCATAACGCAAGCCAGTTGCCGAACACAACGGATCGCTTTTCGATCGCGTAGTAACTCGCCAACGACAGCATGCCTATGGGAACAAGCGTCGCAAGCAGCGCAAACAGTGTGAAGGCCTGTGATGCATCAGGCACCAAACGTATCAAGCAGGCGTGCGCCGCGCTGATAAACGGCTGATGAAAAAGGTAAAGGCTATAACTGATGATACCCATCAGCGAAAGTATTCTCGTGATCATGTGCGCCTCGATTACAGGGGCCGTTCCGAATGCCGGCAACTGGCGGCTAAGCAACTGCGAGGTGAGGATCGCTACGGCGGTAAAAAAAAAGGCATCGGCGACCTGAAAGAACCATGTCATGGCCACAAGGGAGATGCCGACCACGATCGGCGCTCGATTCAAGATGCCACGATGACCAACGAGCCAGTTGTGGCATAACCAAGCCCCGAGACTCCATGAAAACCAGTATGCAAAAGGACCCTGCGAGACCAATCGCCACCAACCTTGGGCGGGGAACGCATCGACGGCGATCAGAGACCGTATTGTGAGTTCGATGAACGCTACGATTGCCATCGTACTTAGCATGCCGACGCCGCGTAGGAGCCACCACAGAACAGGAAAAACGGCATATAGCTGGACTTCGACGGCGATGCTCCAGAGCGAGGGATTGATGCCGTACATGGTGCTTTCGAAGAAGTTGTGAATCAGAAAGGCATGCGTCGAGCCTTGCTTCACAATACTTGCAGCATCCCTTAGCTGACCAGTTAGCACGTCCGTTACCAGAAACAGACATCCTGCGATGATGTACGGCGGATAAATTCGCCAGAACCGTCTCCAGGAAAACAAGCCCCAGTTCGCGGCTAGAGTTAACTGCTTGCGGCTGGCAAAGGCTCGTTCGGTCGCACGTACATGGCTCAGATGGATGCAGAACCCGCTGATGACGAAAAACGCCGCCACACCCCCATGGCCAAGCGTTAACGGCAAAATCGCCCAGTTTTCCCATGCAACGTCCAGACTGCGAAACCCTCTGTCATTCCATGGAATCTTTGCGAAGCCATGAGACCAATACACCACGTGGTGGGCAAATACGAACAGAATGGCAACGCCTCGGTAGACATCAAGCAAGGGGAGATGGTACCGCGATCGCGACTCGGTCGTCGATTCGGACGAGAAACCGTCCCTCGCGTCTTCCGGAGTTTCTTTACCAGTAGCAGGCATTTTCGACAGCACTCGCGTTTTTGGGGCGCTCGTGCACGGCAGGTCGCGCCCAATGCTCGTTCACGAGGTTCATGTATGGATAGACGACGTACTCCTCCCAACGCCCTCCCATAATCCCGAACAAGAGTTGCGTCGAACCTGCGAGGTGGATTGCCTTTCTTCCCATCCGCTTCACGTGCGCAGCAAGCGGCAGACCGTAGGCTCCGCAGCCGATCAGGCAGACGTCAAAGTCGCGGCGATCGATTTCGTTCTTCATGTGATCAAGCGCGTCAAACCAATCGCGAAATGGCGTTGGCTCGCCACACAGGCTCTGCACGGCGCGGATCGTCTGGAGCTCAAAGTCTGGCAACAGGCCCTCAGGGAAAACGAGGCTTCTTTTGGCGTACTGCGATCGAATGGTTTCGTCAAAAGGATGGACCACCAAGACCTTCAACCCAGCGAGGGCATGGGTCCATGGCCGCTCGCAAAAAAACGGCTCCAGATCCTCTAGGACGACGCGCTTGGCTTGCTTCAGTTCATCTGAAAAATACTGCTCGGCCACGAGCCACGATCCCAGGATGTCGATTTCACGAATATCGACGAGCATCAGTTCGCAGAACCGCTCTATCAGTTCCTGATCTTCGGGAAAGAACCCTGAGTAATGGCACATACGCGACGTCGATAGTGGCTCCCACCACCATGCCGGCGTCTGGCGGGTGATATACGACCGCCAACTCTTGTAGCGATCAGGATTCTTTACGCCCAGGTAGTTGGTGAGGCAATACATTTCCGTCGAGCCAAAGCGAGCCACCATCAGCGGTTCTGGTGCGCGTAGGGCTGCCGCGATCAGGCGAGAAGCGTAGTCCTTGACGGAAAACAGCGTCCACGTCCGATGGGTGTTGAGCGGACTTGGGTTGAGAACGAGGTAGAGTTTTCTCAGCGACTTGAGCGCGATGCGGGCAGCTGGATTCATACGAGTGGGATCGGTGGCGGCTTGGTATTAAAGAAGGGACAAGTTTGAGCCCGATGCGTTTTCAGCAGCATGCCTGATCGTCATCGGAACGTCATCGGGTGTCAGCGTCGGGTGGAGATAGCCGCATCATAGCCTCCGCCATGGCGATCCCGAGCGACACGCTGGCGGCCGTATCGAGATGCACGGCGTCGGACATGGTTCCACGGCGGCCGTCCACGACGGCAAATGCGGGCAGGCTCGCCGCGAGCCGGTCGAGGGCTGCGTTGACCTCCACCGCCTTTGGGCTCGCGTCGGGCAGCGTCGCGGCCACGAACGGCAGATCGACAGCGTCGGTCTCAGAGCGAAGTTTGTGGATGAGTTGTTCCAGCATCTCGCCGTAGTTCCCGTCCCCAGATCCGACCCATGCTTCGCCTTGGTGCCATATTACCCCCTCCAACGTCGCCCCTCGCGACATCTCGTCACGGATGAACTCGATCGTCTGGTCGAGCAGACCGCCGTCCCGGCACCAATCCATGAGCGAAGATCCGTTGACCGCGACCACCAGGATGCGAATCTCCGCATCGGTCCGGTGCTTTGCCAGTTCCTGCGCAAAGGCCCACCATGGCCCCACTCCCCGATCGTGGAAGGCGAGGATTCCCTGCCGGATCGAGCCATGCTTAAAGAAACGGGGGGTGGTCTGCAGTGGCCCAAGGCTTGGGCCCGTGTGGGATCGATATCGATAGCGAATCAAGGGATGCGGGACGCGGTGCCGTGCTTCCGCAAAAGCGCCAAACCCAACCATATTCGACTGGCCAGCGGCCACATAGAGCCTTACCGGCCGATTCCCTGAGTGAGCTGCGGGGTCTCCGGTCGCCCCGCCGCAGCCGAGGCACGTGATCGCCATCCACACCGCCGTGTATCGTCCCGTTGAGGAACTGCACTCCGCAGGAATGGAGCGGCACGGGCGTTCAGAAATCACGTTACAGCCACCTCAGGCGCGACACCTGCCTCGCCATGACCGCCGCGCCGGGCAGCGCCACGGCGAGTCCCGCCGCCCATTCGGCCGGTGTCGGAAGGCGGGTCGTGCGGCGCAGCAGAGTGACCGTGTCGGCCTCGATGGCGAGGGTCGAAAGCCACCAGGAAAGGGCGATCGTGGCAACGCAACCGGTCGCTGCCAGCATGAAGATGGATCCGGCAAGTTGCCGAGGCTGGAGGCCGCAGTTTGCGGCCCCGCGAAAAAGCGCGTAGAGCCCCTGGAACGAAATCGGCACGAGCGCAACGGCCGCCACGAGCCCCGCGAGGCCGGCCCAGCGAAAACCAAGCCATGTGAAGGCTACGCCACCGGCTAGTTGGAGCAGACTCAGGATGGCGATTCGGCCCATCGATCCCGAGATCTGCAGGAGGTCAGTGAAGCTTGCAAGCAACGATAGCAGGATCACCGACACCGCTAGCCAGCCGTTGGCAAGCGGGCCGGCGAAGAAGTCGGCATCAGCCAGCCACTCCACCAGGCTGCGGTTTCCTGCAACGATCGCTCCAGCGGCCACGAGCGACATGCCCACGGCCAGCAGGCTGACGGCCTGGTATTTCCTCGCAAACCGTTCCCGCTCCCGCAAGACATACATCCGCTGAAGGTTCGGATAGAAGGCATGGGCGGTCCGCGCCGTCAGAGTGCGGAGCATCCCGGGACCTGTTCCGCTAAAGGTGTACACCGGCACCGTACCCAATCCTCCCATGCGGGCAAGCATCAACGAGGGCAGCGTCTGCATGACGGTGGCGGCGATCCCGTTGATGGCGACGGACCCGCTATAAAGAAAGAGTGACGCCAGCCGTTCGCGCGTGAGGCCACGGGGATCGAGTGCGAAACGCTCACGGCCGCGGTGTGCCTGTACGACGAGCAGCGTCCATCCGGCGAGCCAACTGCCCACAACGGCCGGCAAGAAGGATCGCACTCCGAGGCCCCGTTGCAGCAACGCTGCGAAGATCGCCAGCTGAATCCAGGGCATGAAGCCTTGCGCTACCGGGACCCAGTGAAACCGCTCCTGGGCCAGAAGAATGCCTGGATAAGCCCTGATTGGCATCCCGAGTGCCGAAAACGCCACCGCGCCCAGGAACATGAACCTCGCCTCGCCCGCAAGATGATCGTTCAACCGCAGCGAAGTGCCCAGCCAGGGGCTAACGCCCAGGGCGACTAAAAACATCACCATGCCCTGAATCGCAAGCACGACCACCGATGTCGTCCACGACCGGTTGACCTCCCGCGGGTCATCGTGGGCGATTGCCTCCGCCATCTTTCTCCCCGTGGCATCACCCACGCCCAAGTCGAGCCAGAGCAGGTAACTCACGAAGGTGTTTACCACCGCCCACAACCCGATCTCCCGCTTATCGAGGTACTCGACAGTCACCGGGATTGATATCAGCCCGCAGACTGCGTTTGAAACGAACGCAAAGTAGGACGCCGCCGCGTTGCGCGCCGCCCCGCTTGCCCGCAGGTGACGCCAGGCCGCTGCCAGCTTGCTGCTCACGAACGGCGGTCTCGTGCCATCAGGATTTCGAACAACTGGTCGCCATATCGCTTGGTGGATGCGAGGATCAAGCCACACACGACCGACAGTGCTCCGCAGATCGCAAGCGTGCACGCCAGGATGAAGGTCGGAAACCGCGGCACCACGCCGGTGCGCAGGTATTCGTAGACAACGGGCGTTGCCAGCACGATGGTTGCGAGGATCAACGCCGTACCCACCCACCCGAAGAAGAACATCGGTCGGTAGTTCCGCAGCAACGCGAAAATCGTACCGATAACACGATAGCCGTCTGAAATGGTATTGAGTTTCGAGAAACTTCCCTCCGGTCGATCCCGATACGCTATCGGCACTTCCGCGATCGCCATGCGCTTGTCGAGCGCGAAGATAGTCATCTCGGTCTCGATCTCGAAGCCGCTCGATAGGACTGGGCAATGCTTCGCAAACCGCCAACCGAATGCCCGGTAACCAGTCATGACGTCGGAAACACGTTGTTTGAACAGCCATCCTATGAGGCCGCACACCAGCCAGTTTCCGAACCCGTGGAACCGTCGCTTGTTCTCCTTCGCGTATGTGCTGGAGAGACGGTCGCCGATCACCATGTCGGCGTCGCCCGCCAGCACGGGGCCGATCAACGCGCGGGCGGCATCGGCGGGGTAGGTGTCGTCGCTATCGGCCATCAGATAGCAATCGGCATCGATCTCCTGAAACATCCGACGGACCACGTGCCCCTTTCCCTGCTGAGTGACGCGTCTGACGTGTGCCCCAGCCGCCCGGGCGAGCTCAAGGCTGCCGTCAGTCGAGTTGTTGTCGAAAACCCAAATCTCCGCCTCGGGCAGGGCTGCACGGAAATCCCGCACGACGCGGTCGATGGTCAGCCTCTCGTTGTAGCAAGGCAGAAGCACAGCAATACGCGGCTGACGCGCGGGAAGCGTTCCTGGGGCGTCGGTGACCATGGTTTCCTTCCAAAAGGCGGGGGGGAATCACTGGGGTGTCTGTAGTGGACCGCGAGCAGCGTACGCAGCTTGCACTTACGCGGCAGGAGCCAATTGCACGTCAGACTCCGTTGGCTGCGCGGCGTCGTGAGGGCGGTTCCAAGCCCGGCTAAACTGCGCAGCCCGAAGCCGCAGCACGCGCCACAGGTAATGGGGCAGGCGAAAGACCTGCTTGGGCAGGAACTCCCGCAGGAAGAACTCGGCATTCCGCCGATCTCTCGAAGCCTTCACCTCGGGGTCGTCCTTCGACAACACATGCGTCAGTCGGGGCAAATCGGGCAGAGCCTGTGGGCTGAAATAGGTATACATGTCGAAGTAAGACGAGCAGGCGGTGTATCCCGGCATGTCGCGGACGTGATACATCCCGTGTTGGTCGCGATCCGCATGCGATAAGTCGAGAAAGCGAATTCCTGACACCCCCGAGTCGCGTTCCAGCGACCGCCGGGCATAGAACGTGCCGGCGAAGACCTTCGGATCGGTGTCGCTCTTCATCGCCTCAATGATGTCGAGATTTTGCACCGACACAATCCATTGCAAAGCTAGCCAACTGCACGACGCTATGCACAGCGGCACGGCATACGCCACGAGCGTGACTGCGACGCTGGCGGTAGGCAGGAACTCCCAAACGAGGGGATATCGCTGACGAAACAGTCCCGTCGATCGGACGTGACTTAGCACTCCGGCAAGAACGAACAGCGGCAGGGCGTAAAACTGACTAACGTACCGGGCGTATCCCACATACTCCCATGGCTGCATGGCCACTGTCAAAAGGATGACCGCAATGGGAAGTCGCAGCCAGCCCATAGGGAAACAGGCCATCGCCACAAGTGAAAACAAAAACGCAACGCGGAACACGACGCCGAATCCCTTGACACCTCCATTGACGCGGATGACCGGGTTGAAGTCAGGCCGAACCGTCCTACGGTAATACTCTTGGGCTAATGTGTCAGATACATACGCGCTGCAGAACCGTCCAATCCACCCCATTCGTCGGGCGTCGTCGTTCATGTCTTGGAAGTCATAGGTGATCCGATCCTCCGCTACGACTCGCTTGTCGAATGACTTCTTGGGAAAGAAAGGGCCGCCATGGTTCACCCAGTTGGTCAAGTACGGCGAGAAGCCGATGACCGCCCCGATCGCCCCGGCGTGGACGAGGGCGAGCCACCAGTGCGTGAGCCGCGGAACCCTGTGCGATGATGGCCCAAGAACCAGGGCGCACGCGCCAACGAGCCCCAGGGCAAGTGCCACGATGATTCCCGAGAACTTCAGACTCACCAGTAATGGCAAGGCGAGGATTAGATAGACCAGCCACTTCCACCGACCACTCATGCAAAACAGCGTGGTCGCGCACGTGCAGATCATGAAGAGAAAATAGAAGGCGGCATCGTTACCGCCGCCGAATAGCTGCCAGGGCACGACCGGGCTAATGCACACGAGAAGCGAGAAGACCTTGCAGCCCCAGGGCCCGAGGTTGGTCGTCCGGAGGAGGAGCGTCTTCAGCAACTGGTAGCAGATGACCAACAGAACAAAGTTGAACGCATCGCCGGATTCCACGAAGCCCGTCACGCCGTACATCGCCGCGCTGAAGATCCAAAGGCCCCGCGGCAGATAGGCAACGTGCCAGAGCCGGAGCCCGGGATTGGGTCCCAGAAGTTTGGAGAGCCGCTCGTGCGTCGCGTCAAACACCGGGTTCCAGCCGTCGGCGATCAGCTGCGCTGCGGGGCGGTGATAGCCCTCCGCATCCGGGATCGCATACATCACGGTCAAGCCCGAAGCCAACACGCCGCACCCGATCACACCAAGTACCACAGCGGCTCGGCGTACGTGCTGTCGAAAACTGCCGCGACCGACAACGCAGGAACCCATGGCCAAGACAAAAGCAGCCACGACCTGCCATCTAGCCACACCGATACCTACTAAAAAACCACCGCTACAAAGTGCAGTGGTTGACAGAAGGAAGATCAACAGCGCAAGCGCCACCGATGCTTGAGGCAATGACTTCCATGCGAATCGGTGCGATGCTCGTTGGTCATGGGGCGGACACCCACGACTAAGTTTGTCGCAAGACTTATTCGGCATGCACTCTCTCCGTACGCTCATTGCCTCAGCAGGTACAACGATCACGGCATCCACCTCGATCGCCACGCCGCTATGCTAATCCGATCAAGCTCAGTGAATTCCACGCCTATCACGACGCGATCAACGCGTGAGCGGTTTGTAGCAGCAACTGCCATAAGCCTACTGCAACAAACCTAGACTGGAATGCTGCGTCGAACACCCGTTAGTCTGGTTGGATCAACTGCCGAAACGGCGGCGACAAGACCGTTTTGCTCCAGCACCGCTGCCAACGGCAAGATCCATTCAGGCTTATGGACTTCTATGACGATCGAATCGATTCGATCGAGAAAGCCTGGCGTGTGAAGCAGTTGCCACTCGGCACCCTCCACATCCATTTTTACGAAGCTTGCCCGCAGTAAGCCGCGATCGTCAAGTACCTTGTCGATGGTGACAGCCTTTACCGAATGAGATCCTTCAGCCGCCACCTTAAACGCATCTTTGGCCGTGCCGTTCCAAAGGACGGAACCGTTGTTGGTCCAAATCGCGGCGTTTACGAGATCGCAGCGTGCGCCGGCAAGATTTCGCGCGGCGTAGTCGACATTGTCCGAATTGAGTTCAACCGCGACGATCACGGCCTCCGGATAGAGATGGCGAAAGTGCGCTGAAGCAAAGCCCACATTAGCACCGAGGTCAACTATGACCGCCGGGGGCGGCACACCTTCCGGAGGCAAATGACTGCGAAGGCAAAAAATAAGCTCCAGCGTTGTAGCATCTGTCGTTCCAGGACGGCAGATTAGTGAGCGGTCAATCTCACGGACATAAAACGCCGTATCGCCTTGCCCTAAACCACGCCGATACGCGAGGAATCTCGGCCATTGTCTGAGACGGAGGAAACTAAGGGGACGAAACGCACTTAGCAAGCGCGTGAAAACCGACTTCATTGCGGCCGTTCCTTTGGAAGGTGGGGTAAGCACATTAGGTCTTAAGGTTCGTACTCTTCGATTGTCCTAACCAGCGATTGATGCACCAGTTCCGGGCGACGTCCGGTTCTCATACGATGGAGCGATCCGTATGCGCATCGCAGGCTGCCACGTACTTAGGGTATTAACGCGTATGTAGGCTTGAGAATCTCGCCACCGTACCATTAAGTTTTCGCTAAGCGATCGAGCCTACAGTCGCGACGCTGCGCATCAAGCCCGCGATTCGCTGAAAATGACTGCGATCGCTGATGGCAGGAGTGCATCCCGTAACACGATCTACAACGCCCTGGTCAACCGCGTTTGAGCTGCACTATCTGCCTCATCGCAATCGCAACTCCTGGTATAGCAACTGCAAGTCCTGCAACCCATTCCGCCGCTGTCGGTAGTCGAGTGGTACGATGCATCACTACAACGTCGGAAGACGTTATAACGAGTGTCGATAGCCAGTGGGAAAGTACGATAACGCTCGTGCATCCCAACGCTGCAACCAGGCAGATGTAACCAGCGATCTGCCGGGGTTTTAGCCCGCAGTTTTCGGCTCCGCGAATCAGGGAGTATGGCCCCTGAAACAATATCGGCACGACCGCCGCGGCTGCAGCGAGTCCCGCAATCCCTGCCCAGCCGTAGCCTAGCCACAGCAAGACCGCCCCCGCTATCAACTGCATCATATTCAGGAAAGCGATGCGGCCCAACGACCCAGAGATCTGCAGGAGGTCCGTAAAGCAAGACAGCAGCGTCAGCAAGATCACGGACACAGCCATCCATCCTGTCGCTACCGCGCCGGCGTAGAACTCTCTGTGTGCCACCCATTCCACGATGCTTCGGTTGCCGACGAGGATCCCTCCAGCCGCCACGAGCGACATCCCGATCGCAAGAAGGTTGACAGCTTGGATTTTCCCGGTCATCCGCTCTCGCTCACCGACGACGAACATCCTCTGCAGGTTTGGATAAAACGCATGAGCGGTGCGCGCCGTAAGTCCACGAAGCATTCCTGGGCAGTAGTTTGAGAAAGAATACACGGGGACCAACGCGAGGCCCCCAAGGCGTGCAAGAATCAAAGACGGCAGCGATTGCATGGCCGTCGTGGTTAGGCCCATGACGGCGATCGAGCCGCTGTAGCGAAATAGCGATGCGAGACGAGTCCTTGTCAGGCCCTGACGATCAAGCGAAAACCGCGTATTACCGCGGTGTGTTTGTATGACAAACAACGTCCAGCCAACCATACAACTGGCAGCACTGGCGACCAGATATGATCGCATTCCAAAGCCTACTTTCAGCAGCGTTCCAAAAACGAGCAGTTGCACCCAGGGCATGATGCCATGGCCAACCGAAACCCAGTAAAATCTCTCTTGCGCGAGAAGGATGCCGGGATAAGCCCTGACTGGCATGCCTAACGCCGAAACTGCCACCAACCCGAGAAACAGAAACCTTGCGTCACGTGCAAGCCTGCTGTCGAGGCGGAGAAAGCTGTCGAGAAACGGAAGGACCGTCAAGGCGACCATAAACATGACTGCCCCTTGGATCGCCAAGACCGTGAGAGATGTGGTCCACCAGCGGTTGACCTCCGCGGCGTCGTCATGGGCGATCGCCTCGGCCATCTTCCGACCGGTCGCCTCACCCACCCCCAGGTCGATCCACAAAAGGTAGGCGACGACGTTGCTGACGACCGCCCAAAGACCGATTTCTGCCTTGTCGAGATAGCGGACCGTGATCGGTATGGATATCAGTCCGCAGATCGCTGCCGATACAAACGCAAAATAGGAGGCCGCCGCGTTCCGCGCGGCGCGACTCCTCCAGAGGCGCCGGCCAACTGATGCGAGTCTCGTCTTCATGACGGTAGGCCCGGTCGTTGCCGCATGGCGCCGGTCATCGTCTGTGCCATCAGTGTCATGCGACGTCGACGACGTTCCAGCCCGCGGCCGCATAATCCGCGCCGCGGCGGCCCTGGAAATGCAGGTAAGTGACTTTCTTGCCGGCGTGTTCGCCCAGCCATGCGCCCCACCAATGGAACGAGCTGTAGCCGATGAAGAACGTCCGGCACAATGAGATCAGCTGTAAATGTGTCGGCGCATCCTCATTTCGCAAGCCGTGCTTCACAACCGTCGCATAGACGCCCAAGCTCGTTGGATCGTCGAAGTAACGGGGCTCCTCGGTAAACACGAAATACTGGCAGCCGGGAACGCAGCGGGCATGCTCGGCCAGGACACGGCGGAACACTGCGATAATCATTCCGGGATCGCTAGTCTCGCCTGGCACTTCCCGGAAGAATCGAATACACACCGCCACGGGATGCGGCGCTTGCTCGATCCGCAGACGATACTCGGCCGCCGTTGGATCGTCGATGAAAGGCGGGGCGAACTCGCGGCGGATGATCCCGGCGCAGTCTCGAAAGTATCGCTCATCCTGCCAGTAGCCTCGTAGCGACACGGAACGCTCAGCGCGCGTCTGCAGGAGTTCCACGCAGAAGTCCGATTGCCCGCGATGGACGGGCTCGTGAATCACGGCCAATCCCGGAACAAGCCACGGACATACCGACGCGAGGGAGTCGACCGCGTCGAGCGCACGGGCCGACCAATCGTCCGGCAGGACAGTGGCAGACACTGGAAACCTGTCGAGCAAAAACACCCGCTTGAAGACTTCATCGCGGCGGAATGCCGCTCGATTCAGCAGCAGCCGTCCGCCCGTGCGTTCCGCCAACGCCCGGCCTGCTGCATACATGAACATCTGGTTGCCTAGCCCGCCGGCGAGATTCACGCGTATGGTGTGCATGATGAGCTACCGAGGCCGTCAGCCCTGACGGGTCTCGGCGTCCATTGGTTCGTCGACCGGGCTGCTCGGCGATTGGAATTAGGGTTCTACGCCGCGGCCGGATCGCGTCCCGGGGCCGTGTTCACGAAGAAGTCGTTACAGCCGACATGCCGATAATGCCGAAAGCCGCGGGGTGCAAAGTCGGAGATGATTTCCGCGAAGGGCGCGGCCTCGATGCGGTGCGCCCCAGCGAGCGCTGCGCGGCGAGTAGCCACAAGTTCGTCCGCGAGTTCATGGGAGAACGTCGACACCTTGGGGACGTTCATCTCGTAGAAGTTGAGTGCCCCTGTCGTCACAGCCACGCCTTTGCTCACAAACATGTCGCAGGGCCGGTGCCGGCCGTACAGCGAAGCGAACATGGGCAGGGGATCGACGCACAGCCCGTACCATCCGCGCGTATCAAGCGGGTATATGTTGCTGATGAACTACGGATGGCTGGCTCCGAGGACGACATAGAGACCTCTGAAGTCGGCGGGAATACTTCGAGCAGGTCGCGACCTCCCCGTTCTGGGCATAGGACTGCCGCCGTAGGACGCACCAGAGCCAAAAATGCCTGTCCCATGCCCGGCCCATGGTGCGTCAGAGCGGGATCCTTCCAATGGCAAACCGAGGGTTCATCCGTGTACAAGTAAGCTTTGGCTGGGACTGCTGCTTCGGGAAATCAGTGACCGTGAGAAGATGCTAAGGTGACCGGACTACGCAGGGCAACCGGTTCCAACACCGCCACATAACTTCCATAGAGTGGCAGAATCGGAAGCCGGCCAAACAGCCTGGTAGCCTTGCCGCTACCTTGAACCGCGGTCACTTTCAGCCCGGCCCTGCGAGCCGCCGCTTGAAGTGCCGAAGGGGTCATGATATTGACGTGCGATGGATCACGAAACACGGATCGCCGGCCCAGGAGCACCAGCAGTGACCGAGGATTCGGCGTGGTGAAAATGATGACTCCAAAATCGGTCAACAACGACCGGCACTTGAGAAGCATCGCATGGAATGCTTCTGGAGGAACATGCTCGATCACCTCTCCTGCAATGATGCGGTCAAACTTTCTCGCAGTCGTCCACGTCGTGATGTCGCCGCAATGAACCTCGTCGAAGATACCTGCAGGAATCTGCGCAACGCGATCCCCAAGCAGGTCCAATCCACATAGGTATGCGTTGGGAAGGTGCTGGCGCAGGTATTCCCCACCACGGCCGGTATTGCACCCGATGTCGAGGATCGCTTGTCCGTCAGCGAGATACTTACAAAACTCCGTATAACGCTCAATCGTGTACGGATCGTGCTCACTCCACACCTGTCGGGCGTTTGCTTGCAATATGTTCATTCGATTGAGCCTCGTAAGCTGTGCCTCATTTGAGCCAATAGCCGGCAAGGCGACGCGCGGTTCCGAGCATGAGGAAAGACGGAAGCGCATAGAAGGGGCAATGCCGAAATGCATACCGATAGAAGCTCGTCAACTGAGCGCCGCCACGTCGGGTGAAGAGGTGCTGCAAATAGTGCCGAAGTGACTTCCGTTTCAAGAGGGCGTTACCGCTCGTTTCCTCTGGATAAGTCCCGAGAGTTGCTGCCTTTGCGCAAAAGAGCATAAACCCTGCAGCACGGGCCCTCTGCGAGAAGTCGTAGTCGGCAAGATAGTGCGGGAATGCGACATCGTCGTAGAGCCCGATCGTCGCAAAGACGCGCGAAGGTACCAACAACCCCCTCCCGGGATACCGCTCGCACGCCACCAAGCCTCCGTCACCTGCACTCGCAGCGTGCGGACTTTGGGCCATCTCCAGCAGCCAGTTCACGCACTCACCGGTCGATACGATCTTGCCGCTGTGGTTGTCAAAGGCAGCGGAGCCGATCAGCGCGCTTGGCCCCGCCAGATGCGACGCGTTGAGCAGTTCCTCGATGTACGTCTCCGAGGGCACCGTGTCATTGTTGAGCGTCAACACCGCATCCGTCCCCTCCGCCAAAGCGTGGCGCACACCCATATTGGTCGCTGCGGTCCACCACATCGAAAGCTCACCGTGGAGCAGCGTGATCTCCGGAAACAGCACGGCAAGGTGCCGTCGCGTGCCGTCCGTGGACCCGTGATCGACAATCACCACCCTGAAGTCTTGGCAGGTCTGCCGCCGTAGCGCATTCAGGCACGGCTCGGTAAAGTGCCAGCGGTTTAGGACAGGAATTACGATGTGGATCATCTCAAACGGCCCGCAGCCACTTCCTGGACAGCGGGTGCAGAGTCGCGGGATTACCGCTGGCCAAACTACGAGCCGGCACGTCCTTCGTCACGACCGCCCCCGCGGCCACGATCGAGCCATCGCCGATTGTCACGCCCTTCAGGATGATGGCTCTCGTTCCGATGAAGCAACCACGGCCGATCGTGACGCCTTTTGCGGTGGAACCGCAGTCGTTCGCCCAGGCCCAGCCATCGGCCGGGGTGTGAAAGTCGTTATCAAGAACCATCGCATCGGCCCCGAGGATTGTGCCTTCTCCCACGTCAATGAAGGCTGCGGCTGCCAGGCAGACACCGCTCACACCGACATTCGTCCCCAGCGTGATCCGCGCCCCTGGGGCGAGCGTCGTGAAGGAGCATATCCGGCGGCCGATGATCGGGTTGTGGCGGGGGTCCGAGTGCACGATAACGCCGGGGCCGAACGTGAGCGTGGAGTCAGGAAAAACGCGCACGTAGGGCAGCGTCGAAAACGTCACATCCCTGGCAACCTTTGCTCCCAGGAATCGAATCCACGCCCGCCGTGCGGGGAGCACGATGCTGCTGCTCGTGATCCGCCAGCAGCGGACTACGAGTTGTACTGCTCGGTAGGCGAGTCTTCGCGCCATGGGGGCTAGGCCGCTTGCCGCATCTCCTTGTCGAGTCGCGCGACGTAAGCGGCGATTTGGAAGTCCACGTACTTATGTCGATCAAACCGATCCCGGGCCACCAACGCATTCGCGGCGAATCGGGCGAGTTTCTCCGTGTCGGCAAGCAGAGCTTGAATCTCGCGGGCGAGTGCCGCCGTGGTCTGTTCACGCACCACGGAGCCATCGACTTTGTCGCGGACGACGTCACGACACCCCCGCGAGTCGAACGTGACGACAGGAACGCCCATCGCCAGCGACTCCATCACGTTGACAGGCATGCCTTCCCGTTCGCTTGGAAACACACACAGGTCGGCCGTCAAGAGCCAGGGAGCCACATCCGCTTGCCAACCCAGGAGGTGAATGCGGTCGTTCATGACGAGGCGCTGCCACTCCCCCGAGGAGAGGCCCGAGCCATGCACTTCGTCCATCGCGCCGACGATGATCAAATGTAAGTCCGGGTAAGAGCACGCCGCCTCCGCAAACGCCCGGACGGCGACATCAAAGCCTTTGAAGGCGGTGCAACGGCCAATGAAAATCAGAGCACGTGCCCGTGGCGAAATGCCCAGTTGCTCGCGGAGGCGGGACCTCTCGGCGCTGTTGAATCGATGGGAATCAAAACGGGCAAGGTCGCAACCGACGCCAAAGCCCGGCACCCTCTCTACGATTCCGCGACCGACGCGACGTTCGAGAAAAACCCGGTCCTCGTCGTTAAGCACCCAGGCTGTTGACATTCGCGCGGCAGAGAACGATTCCGCAAGCCCCGCCAGCCGAGACCGCCACGTCGTGGCAACCGTCGCGTGCAGCCCATGGAATGTGGCCATCCACCGCGGACTGCCAGGCGACATCCCCAGCGACGCCACGGCCGCCGCCAGGGCGGCGGTCGCAAAATGCGCGTGCACGATGTCCGGACGCCACCCGGCGACGAGGCGTCGCAGTCGGCCCGCCGCCCGGACGCTGCCCGAAAGTCCCCCTGCTCGATCGATGGGGATCGCCAGCCGTTCTACTCCCGCTGGCCACTCGCTCTGCTCGTGCCCCGCGAGGTTGGGGCCGCAGGCCACCGCCACGGCGCCACCCATGTCGCGCCAGCGATCCGCAACCCCGCGAAGAAACGTGAGGAAACTCGTGCCGCTCGGAAGCACGAGCAGCAGTCTTCTGCCGGCCACACGACTCATGCGCGCACCGCCCTCAGCTGGAACCGCCCGCTCGCATACAGCTTCCAAAGGCCCGCCATACAGGCCGACATCCGATGCTCCAAGACCAGGGTGTCGAAGATTCGCAGTTCGCCGGCGAACATCCGCCGTAAATCGCCCGTAAGGCCCCCGGCTGCCTTCGGTGGCCTGCCAAGGAGAGCCAGAGACTGGTCGAGCAACGCGCCTGCAAAGCCCGCATCGAGCCAATCGATCCACAGCATAAGATCCTCGCAGCGGTCCCAGTCGCTACGAAATCGGGAGGGCGCGGGGCAACGGGCCATGACCGTCGGGGTGGCGACGGGATTTCGGATCAGCATGCGACGGCGAGAAAGCGGCGTGAACCGAAGCGCGGCAGCGGGCCGCGTCGCATCATGAAGGGCACGCGCTGATCCGTCGAAGATGCCACACGCGTGAGCCGACCACCCATACGATGGGTGGCTCTCCATCCAGTGGAGTTGCGATTCGATCTTGTGCGGCAGCCAGATATCGTCGGCGTCGAGAAAGGCAACGTAGCAGCTTGATGGCGACGTCGCTCGCCACGCGGTGTTGCGGGCCACGCCGGGGCCGGAACGGGATTCCAAGCGAACGACCTTGAGAACGAATGGCCAACGCTCCGCTTGGCACTCCTCGAGGAAACGTGACGTGCCGTCGGTCGAGGCATCGTCGGCCACCACGACCTCGGCCGGCACGACGGTCTGCTCCGCCACAGAGCTCAGCGCTCGGACGATCGTCGCCTTGGCGTTGTGGCAGGGTACGATGACGGAGATGATCGCTCGGTCGCTCACGGCATTACCGCATTCCAACCGAAGGCATCAGCGAAACCGGGGATCGCGATCGGCCTGGGCCGAACACTGATGCCAACGTACGGCGGATCATGGTTCTGAGCAGCGCGGCCCACCACCGCCAGCGCAACCCCGTCACGCCGTGCAGCGATTGCGCGTAGCGGAACTCCCGGAGCACCCGAAGAGGATCCTGCTTGCTGATCCCGCCGGCGGCCATGCGCACGGGCGGGAGCGAAGCAGTGATCGCCACCCGCTCTCCACTCGACACCATCCGTAGCAGAAACTCATAGTCGGCGGCCAACGCGAAGCGCGTGTCGAACAAGCCGTGGCGTTGCCAGGCCTCCCGGCGATGAAACACGCCCTGGTGCGGAAGTGTGTTCAGCTGTTGGAAGGTGGCATTGTTGCGGCCAAGGACCGGAGTGCAGACCACACTGGCATCGTGCGGAAGCCCGAAGATGACGATCGGAAACGCCACCGCTGCCACATGGTGCGTCGCTGAGGCCAGCACGGCGAGCGCGTCGGAAAACGCTTCGCCCTCGGCCATGCGGTCGTCAGCCCCAAGAAACAGGACCCACTCTCCGCGGGCTAGACGTACGCCCTTGTTCCAGGCGTCGGCGACGCCGGCGTCAGGCTCTGAGAGGAATGACAGCACGGGGCTTCGCTGCTCTGCTGCCATGCGCTCGAGCCAAGCGGAAGTCCCGTCGGACGACGCAGCATCGACGACGATCACTTCGCAGGCTGACCGTAACTTGGGCGGCAGCGCGGCGATGCTTTCAAATAGTCCCCCGAGTAGATGCTTGGCGTTTCTCGCGGCGACGACGATGCTGACCTCAATGGGCACGGCGTTCATGCGCGGGCTACCCGCGCTCCGACGGTTTCGGCGAGCCGCTCCGCTGCGGCGGAGAACGCCTCGATCAAGCGGTCGAAGTAGCGGGCGCGGGAGTATTCCCGAACGGCCTTTTCGCGTGCTGCCGAGCCCATGGATCTCGCCAGGATGGCATCAGACCACACTTTGTCGATTCGCTCCGCGAGGTGGGCTGCGTCGCCCATGGGGAACAGCAGGCCGGTCACACCGTCGTCGATGACGTCGCCGAGGCCGCCGATGTCCGATGCAATCACGGGCCGCCCGCGGAGCATGGCTTGCGGAATCACCGTGGGAAAACCCTCATACCACACGCTCGGCACCACGACTGCCCGGGCGGAGGCGTAGAAGTCGGAGAGTTCCCGCGACTCTAGGTGGCCGAGGAAGCGGACATTGGCCGGGGCGGAGGCCGGCAGCGCCGGCATCCGCTCGAAACTGCCCGCAATGCGGAAAGGCACGTTCGGCAGCCGCCGCGCCGCCTCGATCAGCACCTCCACACCCTTTTCCGGGCTCACGCGGCCGGCGAAGCCGACATAGGCACCAGTTGCAGAGCAATCACCGCCCGCGTCGTCGTCGACCATGTTGGGAATGACGTGGATGCGATCGGCCGTGATTCCCTGGTCGGTCAGCCAGCGGGCGTGAAACGAGGTCGGCGGCGTGAACACATCGACGTGTTCCGTAAACGCTCCCGTCCAGCGGGCAACCGCGTTGCGCAGGGCATAGCCAGTGCTCTTCAGCATCGACCGCTCGCAGTTTCGCAGCACGCACCAATACTCCCTGCCACCCAGGCAGCGCGTGCAGATCTCGCCGTGCGAGTAGTGAAGGCCGTTGGGGCAGGCCAGGCGAAAGTTCTGGATGTTCATGACCACCGGCACACCGGCCTTTCGAATCGGCTCGAGCACCGCCGGCGAGATCGTCGGGTAGAGGTTTTCCACGAACGCGTGGGTTGGTCTCACCGCGTCGATCAGCGACCGAACCTCCCGAATCGCGATCGGATTGGCGAGCCCACTGAAGAACGCTGTTGCCGCACCATAGAGGCCATGCACGTGCTGTTTGCGAAACTCCACCACCTCGACGCCGCCGGCACGCAGCGTGTCGCCCACGGCCTGCACGAGATACTCTTCCCCGCCCCGAATGCGGTAGTCGTTGTGGAGGACGAGGACGCGCATGTCGCTGGGTCGGTGTCGCGCAGCCCGCCCCGTCATGACGGGAAGGCAACTCCGAAGTCTGCCCCCTGAAGAACCGACGCAGTAGACCGCTCTCGAAACGTGAGGAATGTCCAGCCTTGCCGATCAGCCGCTTCCATCAATGAGCTGGTTCCCTGATCGCTGACGACCAGAAACGTTCCTGCCAGCTTGCCGCTGATCGTGTCATACTCTCTCGCTTCATACCTTGGATCATGCTCCGAGTCGCTGATGAATAGGTCGATCGTCTCGGGCAACTTTTCCAGACTTTCGATTGAGTCGCCGTAGAGAATGGTGCCGACTTCGGCATACTTCCCGCCCAGTAGATAGCCGGCGTCGGGCTTGATGTCGGTGCCGAAGTAACGGCCCGGACGGCCTTCGGCCACATTGCGGAGCAGTGCCGCGCAGAGGATCAGACTGCCGAGGCCTTTGTCTACCCCAGTCTCGACCACGACGGCCGGCTTCATGATCCGCACCGCTGCATACCAGAGCAGTCGCCGGCCGAGCCGAATCTCTGGATCGGTGATGAAGGCGAACGGGGAGCGCTGACGGGTTTCGCGATAGTGCCGCAAAAGTTCTTGGTCCTGCGTGACCTCGTCGAAATATGCGAGCACGCTGTGCCGGGGCGTGTTCAAAACGTGTGCCAGAAACGCGGCAAGGAACTGCCGATTCATGGTCTCGAGATCGTAGGTGAGGTTCGTCGTTTCCCGTGACGCGAAAAGCCAACTCAGCGTCCGGACGACATCCGGCAGCATCACGTCCACGAAGGCGTATTTGGTTCGCTGCACGGCGCGGCCCACGTACCGCAAGCCGGGCGTGTCACGAATCAGATGCCGAAAGGACTTCCCAACCATACGAATAATGCTCCCTTACGAGACGAGGCCGCGACCAACCGTGAGCTGCCAGATGGCGCGGACCACGAACACCGAGTTCGTGAAAACATATCGCTTCCAGAGCCGGCGCGGCTCGCTGCAAAGGCGGTGCACCCATTCGAGGCCTCTTCGCTGCATCCACTCGGGCGCCCGTGGCTTGAGCTTCGCATGGAAGTCGAATGCCGCCCCCACGCCGAGCATGACGGCCTGCACTGCAGCGGTGTGGCGGGCGATCCAGAGTTCCTGCTTCGGGCAGCCGAGGCCGACGAACACGAGCCCTGCGCCGCTGTCATTGACGGCTGCGACCATCCGCTGATTTTCCTCGGGGGTAGGTTCGCGATACGGCGGAGAACAGGAGCCGGCGATCTGGAGCCTCGGAAACCTGTTCGCGAGTTCCTTTTTCAGGGAGGTGAGGGCGGCTGGCGACCCTCCGAGCAAATAGATCGGCAGGGCGTCGCGTTCCGCGGCCGCCAGGAGTTGGGCCATGAGATTAGGCCCGTCGATGCGGGACTGGCCCACTGCCCCCTGCCTGCGCTGCATCCAGGCCACGGGCGCGCCATCGGGCAGGACGAGGTCGCCGGCTCGCAGCGCTGCAGCCAGGGCGGGATCTCGGCTCGCCGTGACCGCCACGTGCACATTGCAAAGGTACACAGCCCGGCCACGTCGCTCGCGACCCCAGGCCATGATCCGGTCCACGGCCGAATTCCAGTCGACGACGTCGATGGAAACGCCGAGGACGGGCCGAGTGTCGCGGGAGGCTGAGATGCCGCCGCCGCTGGCCGAACGAGTGGGGGCGGAAGTCAGAGTCCCTTCCCCTGGAGCACCACGCGAATGCCCCGCCAGATGATCCACAGGTCGAGCGCGAGCAGCCGCCACCACGGATAGTGGATGTAGTGGTCGATGTATTCGTATTCGAACGACGGGTCGCCCATCTCGCTCGTGCCTTTGCGGATGTGGCCCATGCCGAGGATCCCGCCTTTGAGCAGTTTCCGGGACACGTTGCCCTGGGCGAGGTCGCGCTCGTAGTGATGCACGGCCAGCGGCCGTGGCCCCACCAAGCTCATGTCGCCCTTGAGTACGCTGAAAAACTGGGGCAACTCGTCGAGATAATACTTTTTGACGAAGTGGCCGGTGTGGGTTCGGCTGCTAGGTGTCCACTCCGCCTGGAACGCGTGCCAATCGCCGCGAGCAGCCCCTTCGGCGTCGATGTATTTTCGCTTGATGAGCCGGAGTTTGTATTTAGGAATCACGCGGCCCGCGCTCACGGCGTTGTAGTGGAAGAAAATAGGCCCGGCGTTCTCCGGGATCAGCCAGCCCTCGATCGTGTAGGCGACCTTGATGAGCAGCAGAACTGGCGACGCCACCAGCAGGATCAAGCCGGCTGCCACCTTGTCGAACAGCACCTTGGCCCCCCGCAGAGGAAGGGGCTTTTCGATTGCAAAAATGTCTGCATAGCGCTGCCGCAATGCATCACTAGGCGGGCGATAGGGGAAGGCCTCCTTCGGCTCCGAACGCGAGATGGCTGCGTCAGCCATGGGGGCCTCTCGCGGCGTGCGAAACAGCGGACACGAATCCAGCGACGTCATCGGCGACAGTCAGGGTTGGAAAGGGCGGCTTTACTTGGGCAGCAAGTTGCTCAACCGGCGCGAACGTAGACTGATAGGTTTTGAGCAGCGTGGCAAGCAGATCGATGCGGCCCGGCGGGAATACCGCCCCCTTTGACGGCGAGTCGATGAGCGAGGCAGACCCCGCGGCCTCCGAGCACATGACCGGCGTGCCTTGAATCAGCGACTCACCCACGACCGCGCCATATGGCTCACGCGTACTAGCCAACACCGAAAGCGAGGCCACGGCCAGCCAAGCCTGGACGGCGGGCGACGCCCGCTGTCCAAGAAAGTGGATTCGCTCACGACACCGCCCCGCGGCCGCAGCATCCTCGAGGGCGGACCGCAACGGGCCCTCGCCAATGATCACGAGGCACACGTCGCCGTCGTCAGCAAATGCCTGCTGAAAGGCCGCGATCGTCGCGGAGATGTTTTTCTCTTCGGCGAGACGGGAGACGACGACGACAACGCGACATCGCAGAATATTGAGCCGCTGACACTCGGCGAGCACGTCAGGAAGTGATTCCGCGGCCAACCCGCGCAGCCGGGCGGGATCCTGATGATTCGCGCAGACGAAGAAGCGGTCCCGGGACATGTGCGCGAGGCTCGCGAGTCGATCCGCAGACTCGGCAGAGTAGGTCATGACCGCGGCTGCGGTGCGCGCCAGCCAGCGCATCGCCGTGAGGCGGATGCCGCGGGCCGTAGCGAACTCGCTTGGATTCTTGGTGGTCCAAACGACGTGCCGGAGCCGGCGGCCTCGGCAACGGACGATCGCTGCGGCCAAAGCGCTGGCCTGGGAGAACTCGTGGGTGACGAGCACGTCGGGTCGAAATCTGCATACCTCCGACCACATTCGCCGCGCGATCGCCATCAAGGAGGGAGCGTTGTGCTCTGAGAGCACGGTGTGGTCGCACCGAAACGCATCCTGGAGGGCCAGTCGATCCAGATTGGCGTCGTAGCCCGGAAGCGGCTGCGCAAAAAGGATCCGCACTGAAAGTGTATCGTGCAAGGCGTTGAAGAGGTCGAGGCGGTAGGGTGCCATGGCCGGATGAACGATCAGCACACGGGGAATGGGTTCAGAGCGTCGAGATAACTTCGTCACGACGCCGCAATGGCCGGAGAGCCTCCGCGCCGATTCGCATTCAGCGCGAGCGTTGGTCCGCTGGCAGGCCCGGCCGCCGCGATGCAGCACGCGCCGGCAGTCGTGAGGAGGAGGAAACTAGCGGCACTGTCAACGCAATTGCCCAAGCCGAATCCATTCCATAGCATGCCGATGATGAACGTCGTGGCAAGCACGCCGGAAAAAGTGTCGGGCCGCGCCAGCCAGACGCGGATAGCCGCCACCACTCCCACGAACACAACGAAAAGATTGATGGCTCCGCAGAGCAGGCCCTCGCCGGCCAAGTGCTCCAAGACCATGTTGTGGGCTGACACACGCCAACGCCGCTCACGTCCATCGGCCGTAACCCATGTGGATTCACGCGACGGCGGCACAAACACATATGGCGGGGCGGAAATCAGCTTGATCTTTCCCCGCCAGATCGCAGCCCGCTCGAAAAAAAGCTTGTACATTGCCCGCTCATAGAACGTCTGAGCGGTATTGGATCGGACGTCAACGTCTTTGTTGAGGCTCGCCAAGTAAAACGGTAGGGAGACGTAGATCGCAAAACCGATCGTTGCCACGACCGATGCGATTCTTAGATGGCTCGGCGACACGATTCGCGGTCTGATCAGCATGAGGGCGATCGGCGCACCGGCCATGACCGTGTTGGTGGTCTGCGACACGACGCCACCTGACGACCGCTTGGTGGCCTCGATCACTGCCTCCGACGCCCTTGTTCCCACGACGTAGTTCAGGGCGCTCATCGTCAGCGAGCCAATGGCGAGCGGTTTCGCTGCGGGAAACCGCATGTCTTTTGCTGTGAGCGCACCGATGGCGCATGCACTACCGAATGGAATCAGAAAGCAGTATTGAACGTTGTTCATTGGAAAGAAGAACGCCGACAAGACGAACGCCGCGGCGATCAGGTTGACGCGACGGAGCATCACTGCCTTGTAGACGGGCCAATCCGTCGCGATGGCGACGCCATACCACAGAGCGAGGCTGCCAAGCGCCGTCCGCAAGGGAGCGGACCATCCCGGGGCGCGCTCGAATAACCCAAGAAATACGCTGTTGTAGCCGCTGATGACGGAGGCAATGAGAATCGGAAGCAAAAGCCAGGGCGACACCACTCGACGGAATCGGCCCGGGTAGGTGATGATGTCATACGCCGTGCGCGCCACCATCGAAAGCACGAGCGTGAAATTCGGGGTGAGCGGGAATCCGAACACATACACCGTCAGCCCTTCGAAGCGCTCGTATTGCACGTCCATCGTCGCGCCGTAGCCCCCCTTGAAGTCGGTGGGCGTGAACTGCATGAGGATCAATGCGGGAAGCCACAGCGGGCTCCGGTGGAGCACCAAGATGATCGTCAACAGGATCTGAAGACGCGTGCAGGAGTACGGTTCGACAAACCCTATTGCCAAGATCCCAATCGCTACAAGGCTGGCAAGATCACTCGACCTGAGAGAGACCTGTGGCTGGCGCACCACTTCGGGTGCGCGATTGCCGGCGATCGCTGCCGGGCCAGGTAGGAGAGGATGTGGTATCGAAGGACTAGCGATAGTGCTCATGGCATTTCAAAAGCTATGGAGCGATCTCCACCCGACGGCCATGCCGCCCCGGAGAACCCCAGATTACCGTGTCGGCAGGGGCGGAGGCCAATGCGGTAGACCCCGCGCTCACCTTGCAGCGATCCCCGAGTGACACGTGCGGTCCTACGGATGCGTGCAAACCCAGGAACACATCCTCTCCAACCGCCGCCCCGCCTCCCAGCGTGGCATAGGGCGAAAACACACAGAAGTCAGCCGCCGACGCGTCATGCCCCACCGAAGAGTGGTAGTTCATCAACACAAATCGACCGAGCCGGCAGTGGTCGCTCACGATCGAATACGGACAAAGAATCGTGCCCCCGCCCACTTCCGCGAATTTCGCAACGATGGCCGTGGGGTGGACGAGCGAAAGAAACTCCGCGCCACGGGCAACCAGCATCTCCGCAACGCGTCGACGGATCCCCGGGATACCAATCGCCAGCACCAAACCATCGCCCGGAGCGGGCATATAACCTGCTGCCGAGCCAATGATTGAAAACTGGGAGTTTTGCCCAGCGAGCGCCTCGGGGTCGTCCGACAGAAAGCCTCCAATCTTGTGGGCCTCATCGGGCCACGCATGGACCGCCCACTGCAACACCTCGCGACCAAAGCCGCCGGCACCAACGATAAGGATGCGCTGGCATTCAGATGCTCGAAAAGTAGGTAACGGCGTGTCAGGCACCGCCGTTGACTCCCACGATCTGACCAGTGACGAATGCCGAGTTAGTGCCGGTGAGAAAAACGACTGGACCGATCACGTCGCTGGCTGCGCCAATCCGCCCGACCGAAGAGCGCCGAGCGACGCGTTCGCGGTTGTCCTGCGATAGCGAGGCGGAGAGTTCGGTCTCAAGAAATCCAGGCGCGATGGTATTCACCCGGATCCCGCGCGGCCCAAGTTCCCTCGCAAGACTTACTGCAAAGCCCTCGAGGGCCGCCTTCGTGGCCGCGTAGACAGACAATCCCGGCGAACCGTTCGCAGCGACGACCGACGAGATCAGCGTCACCGAGCGATCGCGGTCGGCGGCGATCAGCATCTGCCGCACGCACTCGCGGACGAACACGATCGAACCGGTGAGGTTCACCGCGACCATCGACACGATCTCGTCGTCTCGCATGGTGGCGAGCACGCCCTCATGGGCGATCGCGGCGTTGGCAATGCAGTGGTCGATCCGGCCAAACCTCGCTGCCACGCCAGCCACGAACTCGCGAATCGCAGCCGGACTCGCCGCATCCGCCCGGGACTCGTAAAGGCGATCGGGATGGGCCTTGACGAGTGCTTCAAGGGAAGGGGAACCGGATCGCGAGAACGTGGCGACGCGATCGCCGCGGGCGAGGAGCGATTCGACGATCGCAAACCCCAGGCCACGAGAGCCACCGGAGACGACGGAAACGGACGAGTGAGACACGTAGGAACGGAGCACACGGCACAGGTTGGCAACCTGTGCTACGTGTTAGAAACCTGCGCGACGGGGCGGCGTGAGGTCTTGGCGGAGGCGGTGGTCTTGATGCGGGAGACTATGTCAAGGATTCTCGGAACACTGTGAGGCTCGAGTGACTCGCGGCATGATGCCAGAGCCGACGCGCGAATGCTTTCGGGGCTCGCGCCATCGGGAAGCGGGCTCGCCAACACGATCTCGGCGGCGACCAGTTCACCGGTGATCGCACTCGGCTGCCCGTATACGCGGGCCTCGATCAACCCCGGCACGCTGCGGAGAACCTCCTCCACCCGCCTCGGAAACACCTTGGCCCCGCCGACCACGATCACGTCGCTGCGGCGCCCCGTAAATTCGAATCGGTCTCCGTGGCGTTCGACCACGTCGCCCGTGGCAACCTCAGCAGTGTCGCGAGATAGCTGCACTAACAGTTCGCCGTCGCGCCGCGTGGAAAGCCGCACGCCCCCAGGGAGCTCGCGACCCAACCAGCTCGCCGGAAAACCGGGACGACCGTCGGCCACGCGAAAGACCTCTCCGAGCTCCGTGGTGGCATAGACGTGCGTGATCTTCGCCCCGGGAAACACGGTCCGGGCCTGCTCGAGGAGCGGGCCATCAACCGCCTCGCCGCCTAGCGTGATCCGCTGCGCCGCGGCCTGCGACAGGACCGCCGGATCCGCCGAGGCGATCAGCCGCCGCAGGAGCGTGGGCGTGGCGGGGAGAATCGCGACCTCTTCGTTCACGATCGCCCGTGCCACGACGTCGGGATCGCGTGATGCCGGAACGACCAGCCGACCGCCCGTGAGTAGCGACTGCACCCACACCTGGATGCCCGCCCAACGGGTGGCGTCGTAGGCCAGAAGCCAGCCGAGCCCCTGCCACTGCTCGGCGAGCCGAGCGGCAGCCAGAACGGCGTCCCACGTTCGCTGGACAAGTTTTGGCGGGCCGCTCGTGCCAGACGTGGCCACCACGACGTGCGGCACATTGTCTCGATCCAAATCACGCCCGGGTGTGGCCGGCGACATGGACATCGCGTCGTCGACCACGAGCCAACCGCTCAGCTCGCCGACCAGATCACGAGCGTCGTCGGCGAGCAGCGCGACTGGAATACCCTGGCGGCCGCATGCCGCCGCCACGGCAACGATCGCATCCACGGTGCGACACCGCACGATCACCCCGGCGGGAGTACCGGACTTCAGACCTGCCTCGATCGAAGCGACCTTGCCGGCGAGTTCGACGAACGTGGAGGTCCGCCGCTGCGGACCTCCTGCCCCGGTCACCACGGCCACGAGTTCGGGAGACTGCCATGCAATCTCGTCGATCGCAAGGGCAAGCCGCTCCGGAGCCGACTCTCCGTGGATTCGCGAAATGTCGATGCCTGACGTCACCTGCCCAGCGCCTCCGTGTAGATTGCCGCGAGATCCGCGACCGTGCGAATGGCCGGACGCGTGCCGCTCCCGGAACGGAATGGATCAACGCCAAGCGACCGTTCGAGAAGCACGATCGTCTGGGCAAGATCGAGTGAGTCGAGGCCCAGGTCGGACGCCAAAAGCATCTCTGGTTCGATGGACTTGGCATCGCGGCCGGTGTCGTGGAGCACGGTGCGAATGGCGGCGGCGATAGCGGCAGGCACGGACTCGCTCACGGGGCAAACTCCTGCATGGTGGCATACCCGGGCGACGAAACACCTCTTCCCGTGACCGCCTGCCAAACCACCTGAACCACGGTCGCCGCGATGATCCAAAGGTCGAGCAGAGGCGACCACCAGCGGTTTGCCATTTCCACGTATTGGGCGTCGTATTCCAGACGCTCCGGCCATGCGATCGAGTTGCGGCCATGAATCTGCGCCCATCCCGTCAAACCGGGGCGCACGCGCAGGCGCGTCGCCTGCCGCGGCGTGTATCGGGCAACATATCGCATCGGCAACGGACGCGGCCCAACCAGGCTCATGTCACCCCGGATGACGCTGAACAATTGGGGCAATTCGTCGAGGCTCGTGCGACGCAGGAATCTACCCAGCGGCGTCAGGCGTTCTTCGTCCGTGCATAACCCTGCTGGAGTCTCTGAAGGTGGTCGCATTGATCGAAACTTGGTCACGCCGATCCGTTCGCCGTTAAGCCCGGCCCGCTCGTCGCGAAACAAAACAGGTCGCCCCTGAACCAGCCACACGACGACCGCCACGCCGACCATGAGAGGCGCCAGCGCCACCAGCAACACCGCGGCTCCCACAACATCGAACAGTCGCTTGAGACTCTTTACGTACAAGGAGGCTCTTGAAGGGCGGACGAGTAGGCCGTGGCGGCGGAAGGTAGCCCTACCTGGCGACAACGGCGCTCGATAAAAAACGTCATCATGAAGGCAAGGACAGCGATCAGCACCGGCGCACCATCGCGGAGCACAAGCGGTGCGGCTGGGTCGATCATGGCAAACCCCAGCAAGCCCCCGAATGCTGACATGATTCCGTACAGCAATGCCGCATCTGCATGATTCACGCCGCTGCGGATCAGCCGATGAAACAGGAACTCTCGGTGCGGTTGGAAGGGATTCCTGCGGTGCCACAGGCGTCGCACGACCGAAAGGAGCGTGTCGTACACGTAGGGCCATAGGCAGAGGATCGCCGGAAGGAACGTGTCGCTTCTCGGCTCTGCGAACAGCAGTGGAATCGCGCCAAAACACAGCCCGAGAAAACTGCTGCCAACGTCGCCCATGAACACGCGGGCGGGTTGCCAGTTGAACACCAGAAATCCGCCCGACGCCGCAGCCACGAATGCAGCGAGAAGCATTGCCGCCAGTGAACCCGCCTCTAATCCGACCGCCGCCATCGCGGTTCCGACGACCACCCCAGCCAGCCCCGCCATTCCGTCCGAGCCATCGATGAAGTTGTAGGCATTGATCATACCGACGATCCAGATCATCGTGAGCGGCCATGCGAACGGGCCGAAGCCAACCTCTCCGACACCCGGCAAGCGAATGCCCGCCAGCGGTTGAAGAACCGCCGTCATCAGCGCCGCAACGGCAATCTGAATCACAAGCCGCAACGAGGGACGAAGAGGCCGGATGTCGTCGACGATCCCTACGCTCGCTATCGCCAGTCCGGGCAGGATCACGCCGAGGAGCACGCGCGGGACGAGTTGCGGCCAGCGAAACACAGTCAGCAGCGCCGAGACGCATACCATGAACACGATAGCAACCCCCCCCCCGCGGGCGGTCGGCAGGGCATGAGCGCTCCTGCGATTCGGCAGATCGACGAGTCGGAACCTCGTGGAGAGAATGATCATCACATCCACCATCACCGCGGTCACCGCGAAGACGAGAACCACAGCTCCAGGCCACAGCGCCGACTCGATCGAATCGAGCGACGGAAAGGCTGGCGGCTTGACGGCTTCAGCGAGACCGGTCACGCCGTGCCTCTTGGCTTTCCAAAACCGCCTGACGAACGTGTGCCGCAACCTCACGAGCCACTTCGCTGGTCACGTGCACGCCCATCGGCAGAGCGAGCAGGCTCGCCGCGAGCCGATCGGTGATCGACAGCGGCGCCCGATCACCGAGGTATCCCGCAAAGGCCCGCATTTGATGACAGGCAGGGGAGTAATACGCGCGGGTATCGATGCCCCACGCGGTAAGGGCGCCCATCAGATCGTCGCGCGTGAGGTTTGCTTCCCGCTCATTGATCGAGATACAGAAATCCTTCCAGCTACTTTGGCTATCCGCAGGAATCGCCTGAAAGCCGATGCCTGGCACTTCCTGTAGGGCTTCGGTGTACGCCCGTGCTGCCTCCTGGCGTTTCGCGGCGACTTCGGGAAGCCGCCTGAGAGACGCCCGGCCGATAATCGCAGAGACTTCGGGCAAACGACCGTTCAGCCCAGCCGCATCGCATCCGTACCGCCCGTCGTTGCCGTACTCCCTGCCAATGCGGATCAGTTCAGCGAGGCAGGGGCATGATGTTGCGACAAGGCCGCCCTCTCCCGCCACCACCAGTTTCGTGGGGGACAGGCTGAACACTTGAGCGAGCGCCCCAGCCCCAACCGGACGGCCACGGCGGGATGCCCCGAAGCCGTGCGCGGCGTCGATGATCAAGGGAATACCGGCAGCGACCGTGATCGACGCGAGCTCCTCGACGTCGCAGGGGCAACCGAATGTGTGGCACCCCAGAACCGCGGCGGTCCGCGGCGAAAGGGCCGACCGCACGGCGTGAGGATCGATCGTGAAGGTCTCAGGATTGACCTCGACGAAGACGGGGCGATACCCCGCCCAGACGATGGCGGCCGGAGCGGCGAGGAAAATGAAACTCGGCACGATCACTTCGTCGCGCTGAGCAGCAGCGGCTGCCACGCCTGCGCACTCGCCCCGCGCCGTGCACGAAGACGCCGTAACTGCCAGCCGCTTCAATGCGCCGAGCACGAGCATCAGGCCCGTCGTACAACTCGACACTCCAACGGCGTCGCTTGTTCCGATCATTTCCGCAGCATCGAGTTCGAAGCTACGAAGCTGCTCACCCTTCGTGAGCATGCCTGCGGAGAACGCGTCCTGAATCGCGGCGGCCACTTCGGCATACTTCGGCACGTCAGGCCGCATGAACGGCACCTGCCAACGCTCATCATTCACGGGAAACGTCGTCATCCTAACTGAGGCATCTCGGGGAGGGCCTTTGCCGCACCGCGATGCCCAGTCTGCCCCTCGGAATCGACGCCGCTGCCGGGAAACGTTGCGCCGGAGTGTTGGCTGACGAGAGTCCCGCAGTCGTTCAGCGCGATGCCCATCAGCGCCGCGGCCGCCGCCTGCGGATCCGATGCGGCTGCATCCTTGAGCTCTGCAAGCCAGCAGCGAACCTCATCAAGGGATCGGGTCGGACGGGTGACCCGCGTGACTAGCGGATTGTCGGTGAGTTCACGACTTTCGTCTTCGAAAAACAATTCCTCGTCAAGTTTCTCTCCGGATCGCAATCCGCAGTAGTGGATGTTCACGTCTTCACGGGGCACGTGCATGAGGAACGCCAGGCTATGCACCAGGTCCACCATCCGGAGCGACTCGCCCATCTCGAGCACGAAGGTGCCGCCAGAGCCTTTGATTGATCCCGCAAAAAGCACCAACTGGGCAGCCTCGTCGATCGTCATAAAGTAGCGGCGAACGTCCGGATGCGTGATCGTGATCGGCAACCCTCGTGAAAGCTGTTCCTCAAAAATCGGCACCGCGCTGCCGCTCGACCCCAGCACGTTGCCGAATCGCACGGACACGAACCTCGTGCGAGATGCCCGCCCAAAGGCCTGCAGAAATCTTTCGGCGACGAGTTTCGAGGCTCCCATGATGCTCGACGGATGGACGGCCTTGTCGGTCGATAAGGCGACAAAGGCCTCGACCCCATGTGCATCAGCGAGTTCGGCTAGCATTGCAGTGGCGAGGGTGTTGTTTTCCACCGCCTCGATCGGATGGCTCTCCATGATAGGGACGTGCTTGAAAGCGGCGGCATGCACGATCACGTCGGGCTTGTGGTCCGACAGGAGGCGGTCCGTCCGATCCACGTTGGTCACATCGCCCAGGGCGGCGATGATCTCGGTAGCTGATTGAGGATGGAGCATCGCGATGTCGCGATGGATCGCGAACAACGAGTACTCCGATCGCTCCAGGAGAACCAGCCTTTTGGGACCAAATCTCATGACCTGGCGGCAGATCTCGCTTCCAATCGAGCCTCCCGCGCCAGTCACCAACACCGATTTGCCATGCAGAAAGGGCCGAACGTGCGCGTCCTTGTCGGCGAGATTGGCTTGCGGACGCGAGAGCAGATCGCGCAACTCGATATCACGGACTCGAAATCCATGCCTCTTGACCGACTGCGATCCGGCCGGCGTCTGACCGCCGATAACCGGCGGGGCTTCCGCCACGCTGACTCGAACGTTGATGGCGGCGCACGCGTCACAGAGCGACTGAAGCCGATTACCGTACATGGCGCCCTGGCGAACCACGACATCGGTCGCCCGCAGTCGTTCGGCGCAGGCGGGCGCCATGGCCACCGGCCCAAGCACACGCGCCTTGCCGAAGTGAACGCCATAGTGCGCGGGGTCGTCGTCGAGAAACCCGGCTATGAAGCAGTTGCGGCCGAGATCTTCCGCGAGTTTTCGGCTCTGCTCTGCCGCGTCGATCACGAGAACGACCTTCTTGCCGACTGGCGTGCCAGGCATCAACTCCTCATAGACGCTTCGTGCGATCGCCTGCATTCCGCCCACTACAAGGACGGTAAAGGTCCCGTCGAGCAGCATCACCAATCGCGGGATCGGCACGCGGCCGGGAATGAGGTATTGGCCGAAATAGTTGTAGAAGACCAGGATCAGAAGAGACGCGGTCGATGCGCGAATCAGGCTATTCAGATCCTTGAACCGAGCCGCCCTCCACGGCCGGTGACAGAGACCGCGGACATAGAAGACAAGGGTTTTCAAGACCACGACGTAGCCGATCGTCGAGATAATCGTCTTCGCGTCCGATGGCTTGAAGAGAAGCTCGCCACGGATCAGGAAGGACAACAGGTAGGTGATCTGAAAGATGACGGCCAAAAGCGCCGCGACCACCAATGACTCGCGCGTGGGCAAATGCGATTTCAGCCATGTAGCGTTTTGCAACCGTTCGAGTTGAGAGAGTTTGGCAGTCATCCGTGATCCCTTTCCCAAGTCACAATCGCTCGACATCCACGTCTTCGAGTTCAATCGAGGCGCCCTGGTTCAGGAAGTGCACCGCGACGATGAGCCGCTGCGATCCCTTCCGGCCCACGACCGTGCCTTCGGTGCCTCGCAGCGGGCCGCTGCGAACGCGAACGAGTTGGCCCGGCTCGAGCCGCGCCTCCGGGGTGAGCGGCTGGTCGATATCGATGAGCCGCTTGATGCCCCGGAGGTCGTGATCAAGCATTCGCTCGTCGGGAACGGAAAGCCAGCGGGAGATCGTGTTCGTGCCCAAAGCCTCACGCCGCTGCTCGTCGTCAACGAGTGAAAACACGTAGCCTGGGAAGAGCGGAACGTAGGATGTGCGGACACGGCCGCCAGCGGAATTGAGCCGCCGCCGGATGAGCGGGGAGTAGAAGGGTATGCCGAGAGCCTCCAGCCGCCGCATGAGGTCCTTTTCGCGGCGAGCCAGCGTGTAGAAGGCGACCCAATGGCCGTCGGGGGCGACCACGCTACTAGGCTCC
>Ga0164294_10000450_pt1 | contig 39308 bp, 44 predicted proteins | sample GEODES005metaG_FD_111479 | JGI IMG/M metagenome (GOLD analysis project Ga0164294, IMG submission 111479) | Oligotrophic lake water microbial communities from Sparkling Lake, Wisconsin, USA - GEODES005 metaG | ecosystem: Environmental > Aquatic > Freshwater > Lake | place: USA: Sparkling Lake... | reverse complement strand
TTAAAGAATTAACAGTAAGTGATGAGAAGAAACCTAATTGAGAACTAATTGTAGTAGTTGATAAACCATTACTTAGAACAGTTAGTCCACCAACTGTAAGACCTCCAGTTGTAATTGAAACTGAATTACTATGTGTAGTTGCAGTTGTTGTGTTCAGGGTAGCAACATTTAGTGATTGACCAATAGATGCGGAACCAACTGTAAGAGTATTAATATATGCTGATGCAGTACTAATTGATGTTGTTGATATTCCTCCACCAAATACAGCAAGACCAGATGTGTAAAGAGTTATTATTGAAAGATTATTTATTATTGCTGTAGCACTTGATAAATAGTTTACATAAATGCTGCTTGTATTGAGTGAACTAAAATTTGCCGAACCACCAACAAGACTTCCTAGAGCAGCACTACTTATATTGATAGCATTCAAAGAACTTACATAAATAGTATCTGCCGTTAAGATACCAGTACTGATAGCAAGAGTAGAGATACTTGAAAAAACAGTAAGAAAACTTGTGAATGTGCTTGCAGTACTTGCTTGATTAGTTCCAGCACCACCAATGATCGCTTCTGATGGGATAGTACCTGAAGAAAAATTAGCAGATGTTAAAGTACCAACAATCCGGGCTGCAGGAATATTTGTAAGACCAAGTGCGGATCCATAGAAATAAGTTCCAGAAACAGTACCTGTTATATTAGCAGGACCCACAATATTTATACCACGTGAATCAACCACATCAAAAGCAGTAGTTGGAGAACTAGTTCCAATACCAATTTGATATGTATTTGTATTTATAGTCATTAAAGCTTTTGATCCATTAAAAGTAGAAATATTACAAGCTGCATCATAAATAACCATAGTACTATTTCCAATAAATAATGAGTTACCCAGATGTGGATCTGGTACTAGTAGAATTGTTTCAGCATTTTTTGTTGCTGAAACATTTGTAAATGCAATACGATCACTTGTAAAATAAAGAATCGTAGACATATCACACCCTATAAAATACAAGGTTTATAAAATGAACCGCGTAAATCTAGCTAAAATAGAATACAATGAAATTATAATGGGTTTTACCGAAGAGTCAATAATTCAACCTATTTCTCAACCTAAATTTTCACTTTCTAGCATTAAAACATCATCAGAGATAAAGGCAATTTTTCTAACAACAACAAAGATACCAGATCACCATCTCTGGGCAAATGGACTTTTTCAGAATGTATTTGTGTTATATACTATGTTTGAAGCAGCCGGGTATCAACCATTTTTCTTTGTGGATTCGGTAAAGAACAATCCTGAATCTGAGTTACATAAGTCTATAAGAGTAACAGATATGGACACATTTATGAAGGCGCCATTTCGTTTACATGCATATATAGAGTTGGGAATGTCATGTGCTCCAAACATAAGAAATGCTTTTAGATCAATTGGAGCAAAAGTTATAAAAGTGTATCTTGGAAATATTTTGAATATTGATATTGAAACTCCAATGTTTTATCCGGAAATGAATTTTAGTCACCACGTAATTGGAGGACTAGATGAAATTTGGGTTTCACCACATTATTGGGCCCACAAAGAATTTTCTGGTAGAATAAATGGTATAACTTCAAAAGCAAAGGTGTGTCCGTATGTATGGGATTCTCGTTTTATTCAAGTTAATAAGGATATTTACCAACATAGAATGTCTCCACCCTATAGTTTTACAGTAATGGAACCAAATATTAGTTTTCAGAAAAACAGTTTTTTTCCAATTATGATGGTTGAAGCTTTATTTAAGAAATCGCCACATTTAGTGCAAGATTGTGTAGTGGTTAATGGCGATAAATTCAAGAATAATCCTTTTTTTGCACAAAATATTTTACCTGAATTAGAAATCTTCAAGGCAGGTAAGTTACATTTACTTCCAAGAGCAGATGTAATCACAGTTTCAAAACATTTAAATAATCATATTTTATTACAACATACAGTAAATAACGAATACAACTATAGTTTTTTAGAACATATGCATATGGGATTTCCAGTAATTCATAATTTTTCTTGTTTTAAAGATTATGGTTATTATTATGAAAATAATAATTTAGATTCTGCGATAGCAGCAATAGAGGATGTAATAACAAATCACATCCTTCGCAAAGAAATGTATAAGACACAATCACAAGAACTTAGCTGGAGATTTTCACCTTATAATTCAGAAAATCAAAAAGCCTGGCTCAAATTAATTGATGATGCAGTACCACTTAAGATAGAATGAGGCTGCGTAAAAAGTTTAAACGTTTCATACACTTAATAATTAGGATGTTGATTGGTTTTAATATTTTAGACACTGATAGCGTATTTGCAAAAGGAAGCAACAGAACTGCTCTTGCTTTTGCATTTTGGTGTTGTGAAAATGGTCACACAGTACAATTTATATCGCCTGTAGGAAATCCCAATCAATTTATTGAGATAACTGAACTTTTAAGACAAAAGAAAATAATATGCTCTTCAATTGATTCATTTATTCAAAGTAAGCAACAATTTGACATACTTTTTGAGATATCTTTTTATACACCAGAAAATCTTCGGACACAGATTGCGAAGAGATGCATTATGTGGTTTCAACAGCCACCTGTTTTCAACGACATGGAAAGTTCAGTATATTTCTATAGTAATTTTATTCGTAAGATGACAAATATTTCCGAAGTGTGGATCCCTGATTCATATTCAGCTGAGAATAGTATTTACATAGAACGTATTTATAATTTACCTGTTCGTAAGGTTCCGTGGATTTGGGAACACGAAAGTTTAGACTTATACTGCAAAAAGAATGGTTTAACAAAATGGAATCAAAATAACAATCCAAATATTCATTGTTGTGTTCTAGAAAGTAATAATACAAATACAAGCAATTGTATAATTCCACTTTGTATAATTGCAGAAATAAAAGATAAAAAATTAGTGAATGATTGGATAGTTTCAAATGGTGAAACTTTAAAAAAAAATGCATATTTCAAAAATAATGTATTAGGGAATCTTTTTAATAACCAAGATGTTTCTGGAAATTTTGTTGGAAGGATACCAATTCCTGAATTAAAAAAGTTTCAAAGTGTTTTAATAACGCATCAGAGATGGAAACCTCTAAAGCATTTATTGCTAGATGCACTATGGTTAGATGTCCCTATGGTTCATAACTGTGAAATAATTAATAATAAATTAGGGACTTCTGGAGGATATTATTATTTTTTGAATGAGATAGAAACAGCAGCAAAAAGATTTGAGGATCTAACAAAAGATATAAAGAATGGCACAAATTATTTTAGTTCTGATGCACAAACTCATAGAAAGTTATATCTTTTAACAGAGCATGATTACAAGAGTGAAAAGAATAAGATTTTTTTTACACAAGCGCTTCAGTCACCTTTAAAGCAAATAAAGCAGAAGAATAAAGTCTTTAGGATTACATTTTCAGACATGTGGTCTGAATTTAATTCAAATTATAATTTCTTCACACTTTTGCTAGAAGATCATATTAAAAAGAATAATTTAGATATTGAAATAGTTATAGATCAAGAATCGCCGCAATTAGTTATTTTTGGACCATTTGGTAACAATTTTACAAAGTATGGTAATGTACCTAAGATTTTTTTTAGTGGAGAAAATTCACCTCATATAGGTGGACCCGATTTAATTCTAAGTGTCGGTCATCATCCAGAAATTAATGAGCAGACATTGCGGTTACCTTTATGGATTCTAGAGGTTGATTGGTTTAAAGCGGATGCAAATAAAATTCAAAATCCGAAGCCAATACCCTATGAGATATGTGCAAAGCCACCTCTAAATTATATAACAAAGAAGCAGAAGTTTTGTTCTTACATTGTAAGTAATCCCAAGAATGAACACAGAAATAAAGCACTAGGAGAAATTTCAAAATACAAGCATGTAGATTCTGCAGGAGCTTCACAGAATAATATGAGTCAAAAGTTGGAAGGAGGATTAGGAGGAGGCGGAGGAGAATTAATAAAACACAACTTCTTGCAAGATTATAAGTTTAACATATGTTTTGAGAATGAACAGCAAGCTGGTTATATTACAGAAAAATATTTTCACTCTAAAGCTGCGGGATGTATACCAATTTATTGGGGTGATCCGGATTTAAGTCGTGATTTTGATCCTGCTGGAGGAATAAATGCACATGGAAAGACATGGGAACAAGTAATAGCAGAGGTTAAATCAGTTGATGAAGATATAACAAAATGGTTAACAATGTATTCAATTCCTGCATTACCAGTAAAGTCAGAGGAATATGCAAGAAAGCAGATGAAAAGACTAGCAGAAATAATACTAAATACGTTCACCAAATCAAAAATAGTACAGTCAAAAACAATTGAACTTCCTCCGGCAATGACGGCAGTACAGAAAGAAAATCCACAGGTACAATCAAAAGTAGTAGAAAAACAACTAAATCAGAAATTTTGTACAGCGGTAAATGATAAATTTTATCCAATTATTTATATTTGGTTAGATGGTCTAATAAATAATGGAGCAAAGGAGGAAAATATAACAGTATATTATTGGTTGGATGTATCATCTGATAAGATACAACATCTCAAGAGTACATATAACAAGATAAATATAGAAGCATTTCCGGAAAAAGATACAAAATTAACTTTATGGGAAGATTATTGGAATCCGCAACATTATGCATGGAAGCTTTGGATTATTTACAATGAGATTGAAAAAGGAAATTCTGGAATTTACATGGATTCTGGTATTCTTCTAACAAGATCAATATCTGATATTGAAAAGATTATTGAAGATGAAGGAGTATTCTTGCTAGAAGATCAAAATCCGATAATTAAGAATAAACATTTTTGCCATGAGACTTTTATTAAATTGATGAATTGTTCTAAAGATGAGTTAGAATCACAGCAACTCCAAGCAGGGGTTATAGGATGGAATATTAAGAATCAGAAAGTTATTAATTGTTTAAAAATTGCATATTTTTATACAAAAGCTAAGGAAATTATTTCTGGTGAAAAATGGGTAAAAGATAAAGAAAACTTTTATGGACATAGACATGATCAGTCATTACTTAGTATATTAAGTTTTCGTAATTCTCTGCCACGAAAGAATTTGAGTAAATGGAGTGTTTTTGAGTACCATGATGCAAAAACAAGATCAATTCCCTTCTTTCATCATCGGGGAAACATAAAAATTGCTATAAGTAATAATAGACCAACTTTTGTGATACCAGAGCTTGCAGAGGGCACAAAAGTGATACAAAACAGCACTATACCAGAAAAAAAATTTGCATCTTCAATAGATGAAGCATTTGTAATAAATTTAGATCGTCGTGTTGATAGATATAATTCATTCAAAGAACATCATTCCTATATGGAAAATAGCATAACTCGTTTTTCTGCATGCGATGGTTTAAAATTAGAATTAACAGCAGAACTAAAGCATTTATTCCGCAGCAATGATTTTAAATGGAAGAAAGCGGTAGTAGGATGTGCTGTAAGTCATTATAATCTGTGGTCAGCACTTTCTAAAAAGGATGATTCATATACATATTTAATTTTGGAAGATGATGTTCGTTTTCATCCCCAATGGTTACAAATTTGGGAGCAAGCATCAAAAATGATTCCTGCGGATGCAGATGTAATTTATTTAGGTGGTATCCTTCCTCCAAATAAGGCTGCATTTGCTACAGCAATTGAACCTGTAAACGATTTCTTTGTTAAAATAAAGGAAAATGATGTATTTCATCCTGGTGTAAAACGCAAGTATTTTCACTCTTGTAATTATTCATACATACTATTTGCTAGAGGTGCAAAGAAGATACAAAAGATAATTGAGGAAAAAGGAATATTTACAAGTGGAGATCACATGATTGTGAATCATATGGATACTCTAAATATTTATTTTACAAGACCTATTGTTGCAGGATGTTTTCAAGATTTAGATCCAAGATATCAAACATCGGAGTTTAATAATTTTGAAAGAAAGGATAATTTTGATTCGGATCTTTGGAATAACAATGAGCATTTTGATCTAAATGAAGAAGCTATAAAAGAAAGTATAAAGCCATCTTATGAAGAAGATTTAATGATGGACGATTCAAATATTGAAGCAAATGTAATTTTGATGACAATTGCACAAGGAAAAGTACAAGATTTTTTAAATATGAGTAAAAACTTTTTAGAGAAGATTTATGATAAATGTGAATCAAATGAAAGGAACAATAATTGGTTACGTGTTATAATACAAATATTAATAAGTCAATCTATAAAATATACAGAAGACCAATTAGAAGATATTAAAAACTTCATACAGAAATTGAAAGATAAATCAACAAATATGATAATACAGATAAGTTTTGAAGAATTATTAAAAAAGTTATCAAATGATATTATTGGTGGAGAACCGGGCGTTTCATCAATACCAAAAGCATCAATTGTAAAGAATACCTTACCTGTTTGGTATTTTGTACCAAACCAAAATAACAAATGTCTTGAAAGAGAATGGTTAGAGGAGATAATTGGAAGGCCAATTGAATTTTATGGATTAAGAGAAATTTTTTTTGGCGATCACAAAATTCATTTTTTATTAATTCAGAAATGGGAAGGCATGAAAGATTTAATCATTGAAAAATTAGATAACTTGAATCAACAAAATAAAAAAGTAATTTTATTACATATTAGTGATGAATTTTGCAATGATAATCTAGAAATCTATGAGCATCCTGCAGTAAAATTGGTTATAAGAAATTATATTCGTGAAATAAAGAGCTCTAAGAAGGTAATAACAATACCGCTTGGATATGTAAATGACAGAAGTTTAAAGAGTAACTATAAGAAATTAAGTGAACGTAAGTATACTTGGAGTTTTGCAGGTTCTGTGGATAAAGTTGGAAGGGCTGAAATGCTTCAAAACCTATCAATAATAGAATCTAACAAACAAAAGTTATTACAAACATGGAGTGCACCAACAAGAGCAGAGGCGGAAGAATATACTAATATGTTAAATGAGTCTAAATTTATACCATGCCCAAAAGGTGTAAATTATGAAACATTTAGAGTCTATGAAGCATTAGAAGCTGGATGTATACCAATTTGTATAGGAACAGAATCAGAAGAACATAAGGTATATGAACATCTAATTGGAAATGGTGTAATTTTAATGGCCCAAGATTGGACAGCAGCAGCAAACATAATAAATCAAATAAATTCAAATACGCATGTATTAGATCAATTACAAGAAAATTTAACAAAATATTGGATAACTAGAAAAATAAATATTAAATCATCAATATTAGCAGCAATGAATGAAATTGAGAATGAAAAAGAATCTGATATTAAGACAATTCATTTATAAAATAAATTACGAACAGAAGAACGAGAAGAAATTCTTCTTTGAGGAGTTGGTGCAGGAATTTTTTGACTAAAACACAATAATCTTTGAAAGAAATTTTGTTTTTTGACAACATGAACAGTAGGAGTATTAGGAGGAGTAGGTTTAGAGGCTTCATGAAGACTACTAAATTCAGTAATTGTATAGCGATCACCCATAGAACGATTACATTCTCCGCAAATGGGAATTAAATTATCAATTGCGGTGCGACCTCCTTTAGATTCTGGAATATTATGACCAGCTTCAAAACAAAACACAGTAATTTTATGAGAACACCAACTAATAGGACATTTTGCAGAAAAGATTTCTCCAAAGTGTTTTATCCAGACTTCTTCTTTTAGTTTTTTAGAGATATTCTTTTTCTTATTTCTCATTCCTAAATAATATTAGATTTAAATATTTAAATCAGTAACGGTATTTAAACCCAACAAACTTAAATTAACTATATGAATTCCAATCTTTTGGCTCTTCTTTCCTCATTGCAAGCGGAGAATGGTCCTATATCAGCGGACATTCTTAAGAGTGTTGAATCACAGATGATGATTCAAAATCAGAATAGGAAAAAGAAGGTTCTTCTTGTTGGAACTCATATCCAGCAGTTTACAGGTTATAGCAAAGTTACGTGGAACATGGTAAAGTATCTTTCAAAGAAGCCGGATGTAGACCTTCACCATTACGGTTTTCAGCGTGCAAAGACAAATATTCAAGATTATCGTCTATATCCTGCAAATGTAGTAAGTTATGATGCGCAGGCAATGGAACAGCCAGTTGATCAAGGATTTGGATACAAGCGTTTACCCGAAGTAATCAAGCAGGTTCAGCCTGATGTAGTGATTATCTACAATGATGCACTAGTAATCTGCAAGTTTTTGGAAGAAATGTCAAAGCAGTTAAATGCAGATGAACGTCGTCGTTACAAGTTAATAATCTATCTTGATCAGGTTTATCAAGTTCAGCGTCCAATGTTTTTGGATATTATTCGCCGCGAAGCTTCAGTTGTTTTTGCCTTTACTGATAAGTGGAAGGCAATACTTGAAAAACAGTTTCTAGGTGATGCTCCTAAGCCGCGGATTCGTATTCTGCGTCATGGCTATTCACCGGATATCTTTAAGGAAGTTGATAGGCAGAAGGTACGTCAGAACTTAGGAATTCCATCAAATGGATTTTTAATGTTAAATCTAAATCGTAATTCGCCGAGAAAGCGGTATGATTTGTTAATTATGTCTTTTGTAGAATTAATTACAAAGTATCCTACAAAGCCAATTTTCCTGCTTTGTGTTTGTGATAAAGGTGAAAAGGGTGGTCATGCGCTCTTTGAAATTTATTTGAGTGAACTTCGGGAAAGAAATGTTCCGATTGATATGTATGCAACACGTTTAATGGTAAGTAATGCAGATATGGCACTACCAGATTCTGAAATTAATAATCTTTATAATGCGGCTGACATTGGAGTATCAACAACAGAAGGTGAAGGTTTTGGTCTCTGTCAACTTGAGCAGATGGGTGTAGGAATTCCGCAAGTAGTTCCTGATATTCCTGGATTAAATGAATTTTGCACACCTAGCAATAGTATTCTTGTACCCTCAAATATCAAATATTATATTCCGATAGGTTTTGGCGCTCTTGGAGGATCTGCGACGTGTGTTGATCCGCATGAATATTGTCTGGGTATTGAGAAGTATATGTTAGATTCAACACTAAGAGAAGGACATGGTCAGCAGGCAAAGAAGGATGCACATCTCCTAGTTTGGGATACAGAGTTAAAGTCTCTATATGAAGAAATTCAAGCATAAAATGCGTCTAATGAAATAAAAGAATAAAGTAACACATATTAATGCGGATTGGAATATGGATAGACACTGGTCATTTTCCAGCGGGAGGTCCAACGGTTGTTTTAATTGGATTAATAATTGGATTAAAACAGGTGCTACCAGATTGTTTAGTTCTAATAAATGATGAAGGAGATATTAATATAAATTTAAGTGCTCGTTTACATCCTTGTCTTTTACCAGAAAATACAATACATGCAGCTAATCCTATTAGTATGGGTGTTACACAAGAACCAGAAAAAGATTTAATTTGGAAATACAGCAAAAATATGACATTTACTTCCTATTGGGTGATAGATTGGCTAGATCAGTTTTTTCCTATAAAGAAATCAATAATAAATAATACAAAAAATATTTACATATGGGAATCAGGTATAGATACATCTTATTTTGTCCCATCAAATACAAGAAAACTGAATGATTTTTTTATTTATTATAAATCGCAAAATGCAACACAAATAGAAGGAGTATGGGGATTTCTTTTTCATAATTTTTATGGATTAAAAGGACAATTACTTTGTTATCATTTTTACAAACCTGAAATGTTGCGTAATCTTGCACAAAGTAGTAAATTTTGTATTATGGTAGATAATGAAGAGACGCAAGGATTAGCTGCATTAGAAATAATGGCATGTGGATGTCCAATCTTTTGTATAGATAAGAAGTCATATACAAGAGGTTCACTAATGATGAGTGGTTCTGTGACAAGTATATGTTCTTGGTCAGAAGAGTGTGGTATAAAATCAACAGAAGAAAAATGGAAAGAAGATTTTCCCATTTTCCTAAAGAATATTAAATCATATAATCCCGCAAAATTTGTACATGAACGGTATTCGTTTGCAACGACGGCAAAAACAATACTTTTAATTTCATCTGATATAATGAGAAAAGAATTACTGACCAGTAGCCAATGAAGGAACAGTCATTAGCCCAAACATTGCAAGAAAGAAAAGGAATGTGTGAAAGAAAATACCATAGACAGTTGGACAATCATTTGTAGCAATATGAAGTATTGATCCAAAGAAGCCCTGTGTTAGAGTATAAGTGTAAGGATTTGCAAACAGAAAGAAAACAACTGCAGAATAAAGGGCATATTTTGACTTTAATAAATAATTCATACCTATTATGTATTAATTATTTTGTTTCATAAAAATGCCTATTTCTTTTTCACTAAAATCTTCCTTTTCTAGCATTGATCTAAGATTTGATTGAGCATTATTATCATTTTGGAACAATTCTGGATTTCTATCCCGAATAATATCAATAATACGATAGCGATATCCCAAGCCAGAATTTTCATTAATTAATTTGATATTCTCTGCTCGTAATGATTTTTTGTACAGTAGAAGTAATGCAGGTAATATATCATCAGGAGATGAGGAACCTGGAACTTTATGCAAGCTCTTATACAGATTAAATGCTTTATCTCTAGAAAATCCATTTGTGTATTCAATACTTCCATCATTTTTTGTCCTTAAAAATCCTAAATTTCTTGAAAATTGTAGAATAGTATTTTCATTAATATTTTCACCCATCTATTCTATGAAAGAATTATATTGGCGCTCCTATAAATCTTGGAGCACCTGGAGCTTTGGACTTAAAGATAGATTTTTGTGCAGGATATGTACCAGCAGATGTAGCAGCATCATCAAATCGTTGAAGAACAGCAGGATCAGTGATAGGTCGTGCAGCTTTAACTTTGGCATTTTGTTGATCCCGAATATCTTTTAAGCTTACAGTCAGAGCAGCTTGTAATTTTTTACAGACAGGAAAAAGAGCAACTTCAAAATCTTCCTTGCAAGAAACAAAAGGAATATCTCCATCTTCTGTTTCTCTAGCTTCTGAATCTTTCCAAGAAGTGCCGAAGAACTTTGAGTTCTTATAAATTTCTCCTTGCTTTTGTTGTAAAGTATCAAAATCAATTTTGGATTTATCTTTTTGTTCTTGCGCGTTAGGATTAGCAGAAGTTTCTAAGAATATAGAGCCAATTTTTTCTTTAGGTTCTTTAACACGTTTTGCAGCCCTTGGTCCAAAACTTTTTGCATAATCCGTTACTACAGGATCTTCTGCTACAAATTTTCTAAAATCATCAATAGCCTTCTTAGCAAGTTCTGCAGGGCTTAACAGAGGTGGTATCACAGGACCTGCAGGTGAACCACGAGACGCTCTTAGAGAACGAGCTGACTGTACAGGAGCACGAGAAGCAAAAGGATTTGGTTCATTATCATCATCTTGCTGTGGAACTCTTCTTGTAGCTCTTCTTGACATCTCTAATTCACTGCGTTAAAAAATTTCTAACTTAAACTCTTCAAAAGAAAGTAGGTTATAATGCAGGAGGATTCTCGTTCAACTACACAGAAGGCGCGTGTCCAATGCAGACAAGATTTTATTGTTCAGAATCTACAGGTATTTTATAATCAATCAGGTAATTTGGAACGCGTTACACCGATTCTTAAGGGTGAATCTGCAATAAGTCTACGTCTAGTGGATTGGTTTATAACTAATTATGCAAAGAAGAATAATACATCTTATATTCTAGGCACAAAGCAGTTCTTAGTTCACTTTAACTATAAAAGAGAACTAAAAGCATATTCTAAGAAGTTATTTGATCCATTCTGCAGGAGGGAACGAATTATGTTTGAAGCATTGAATCAAGAGCCAATAATGACAACTGTTGGACAACTAAATTTTTTCAGATGGTTTATTGAAAAGAAGATTATAGATTATATTGAAGAACATCGTGTTGCAATTGAAGAAGATATGAACAGCAGTATTAAAGAGCATTATTCAAAGGAAAGCAAGAAACTACTTTCAGGAAGACGCCAGCGCACCGAGTTATCACGTTCAGCGATGAAGATAGTAAATCAGCATGAAGTAAATGTAGTAGTCAGTTTTGATTAAGTTAAGACTAAGTTAAGATTACTTATAATTAAATTTTCTATAATCGGTTGAAAAATCATCAAGTTTGGGTTTTAATAATTCATAAGCTTGTAGATTTGAATTCTTTTGTTCTTTCTCTTCTGCAGGAGGTATCCAAAAATGGGAAAAATTACGATCAGCTAACTTTTGAGAATTATGTAAATAGAGTTCACGATTATCTTCACTGACTGCTGACTTGAGTTCACGGATAATCTGTCGTGGTTCACCGATAGCATCTTGTCTCTGTAAATAAGGATTATCCATAAAACGAGGAGGTGCTATCATAGATGCCGTTCGTGGCTGAACTCCAGTAGAAGTAATAACAGGTTCAACATCTGGAAAGAATTCAATGGCCTGCTTGTAACTAGCAACAGTTCTGCGGGCACTAACAGGATTCATATCTTGAACAATAGGTTTATCTCCAGATGTCATATTTCTTGCAGCCGTGAATTGTGATCCTTCTAGGATTCTTGAATTCATAGCATCGCGATTATTAGGCTCCATGCGAAGACGAACTCCATTCTGAGGTAATTCAGTTCCAACAAATTCAGTTGCAGGATTCTTTTCCTCTTTTCTATATGAATTACCTTGTGGTCTTCCAACAAGAGTTGGATCAGGTAAGGGCAGTGATCCGCGTGGATCCATTCGTAGCATAGAAAGTTTATTATCTCTTTGCTGGGGATTCATTCCATGGAACGTAGCAGTTGGTCTATTCATACCCTAATTAATGAGTGTAATTTAGATTATCTTTTTTAACGAAATGGGATCACATAAAGCAAACATAAATATTTTATGTATGAGTCTTTTTAATTATCATGTTATTCCGTATTCAGCAGCTCCTCAAGGAAAAGAATTATTTCCAAGAGGTGAATGGAATCTTTATAAAATACAATGGAAAACAGATAAGAAAACACCTAAAATGTTTGCAGAATTAACTGTACCTGTGTCAGGAAATGTAACAACAATCTTGTATAATAAAAAAATAAACTCTATGCAAGATCCATTTGGATGGAATCAAAATTGTGATCTTGATGAATCTACAAAAAAATTACTACAGAGGGCATTGGAGATATCAAGTCGGGTGATTTAAAAGGGGGACGCTAGTTACATATAGGATGCAAAGAGCAAAGACTATAAAACGAACAAAGACTATTATAAATACACTAGGAGTAACACCGGCACCCTCTGCTCAACCACTCCAACCAGCTCCAATCCAACCATTAATTCAATTATCCAGCCCTTTTGATTTTGTCCAAAGTGTTGAAAAAGGAATGGATCTTTTTTTTGCATCAGAAAATAAGAATACTTTAACAAAGCCTTGGATAAAGTTGGATAGGGGCTTAAAGATAGATCGTTTAAAGAATTATGCTTCTGAATATCCAGGATTGAATGAGCATGAGAAGGGTGCATTAACACAAACTCTTCTTTCTGGCTTAGACAGAGGAGTTCTAAAGACGCGTATAGTAATAAATTATAATACCGAAACTTGTAAAATTGAAGATATAAAAGGACTAATAGTTTCTCATACAGAATCAGGACGAACCTTCAAGATAGAAATACCACGAGCAACAAAGAGGAGGAGTCGGACACAGGAAGAAAAGGAGGAATAGAAATAGAGATGTATTCAAATATATGTCAATGGTTTGGGGAATGGTATAAATTAGAAGATAGAAATTTTCCACTTGATACATGGGAACTTGAATACATTAGAGATGATATTTGGGATGAATGGGATTCAGTAAATAATCATATTGAACGAACTGAAGAAACACAATTAAAAGAACGCGAAGTCATAGATTGTCTTCTTTTAACTGCAATGAATTGGACAAAACAGAAAACTAAGAAATTCACACTGCAAGAAGCAAATGATTTCGTAGATTCTGTAAAGTCAAAAAAGCAAACTGAACAACACACCGCAGAATGGCATGCAGAAAAAGTTAAGCTTCTAACAGCCAGTGAATTTGGATATATTGTAGGAAATTCACCATCTGCTAGAAAAAGCGTATATGAACGTAAGTTTGAAAAGATGAATCAAGGATTAACGTGTATGTCACCTATGTCACCTACATCACCCACAGGGGATGCAACTCCTGTAGGAGTATCAAATAGTAATCTTCTTCTTCCTGCAACAATTTGGGGTCATCGTTTTGAGCCAATTGCAAGACTTTTAGCAAGTAAGATGTTCTTTGATGGGGGAAATATCTTAGATAACATCGGTCGGATTGTGCATGAAACCTGTAAGAATTTGGCTGCAAGTCCAGATGGATTAATTGAGGAAGGTTCTTACAAAGGAAATCTTATAGAAATTAAGTGTCCTATCACACGAATACCGATTGAAGAGGAGATTCTTCATGATTATTATTGTCAAACACAGATTCAGATGGAAGTTCTGAATTGTCCTATTGTTGAATTTGTGGAGATGAAATTTAAGCAATTTATGGAATTGCCGGAAGATACAAAAGAATGGTGTGGTATTCTAGCAGTAATTCAGAGTGATTATTCATTGCGATATGAATATGGTCCTTTTAGTCAAGGCTTATCTGTTACAGTAAATAATTGGCAACCAAAGATCAAAGAGGGTGAATTTATAGTAGAGAAGACATTCTGGATTTTAGAGAATAGTCATTGGATGACAATTCACAGAAATAAATTTTGGTGGACTGAGATTGGATATCCTGCATATCAAAAGTTCTGGACTGACTTTGACCAAAAATATAAAGAATGGGAAATAAAGAATAAGGAATCTACAAAGTGTTTATTTACAGATGATTAACATTTTGTAGATGTCGCTTGTATAGGTTTTTGTGATGAAGTCTGGTAGAAATTTAGTGTTAATTCATGCCAGGGACTTGAGCAACTATCAGGATAATCACGCTTATAATTATTAGTTCTTTGGGAATAATCAGACGCAGTTTGGAGTGAAATAGAATCATCTAAAAGCCTACAAGTTTCTGAATTATTAGTTGTAACAATGACACTCTTAGGATCAGATGAAGGAAGTACATCTGTAAGAAGCCTGTAGTCTGCATCAGCCTGTTGAGGATTTAAGAAAGATTCTGTTTTTGTTGCAGGAACTGTAACAACAAGAGGAGCAAGAGAATTTAGATATCCATTTTTCATGGCTGTAACTACATTTAGTCCTAGTAAAAGGATTAAGATAAGTAAAAATATAGCATACATTCTATCCTATGTAAACAATAAATTTGAAAACCCCAAAGCTGCGTTCTTAGGCAAACAAAGGAATGAGTAATAACATAGATATGCAGGTTGTGAAGCGCAATGGTGAAAAGGAAGATGTAAGCTTTGATAAGGTCACTGCTCGTATTCGTGCAGTTGCAGATGGTCTTTCTGTTAATTCAACAATGATTTCTCAGAAGGTTCTTGGATCAATTATTGATGGAATTAAGACAAGTGATTTGGATGAACTGACTTGTACGACCGCAGTTTCCTACATTACAGAGCATCCTGATTATGGAATTCTAGCATCTAGGATTGCAGTAAGTAATCACCACAAGAATACCCCGGATAACTTTTCAGAAGTTGTTAAACTTCTTGCATCTGTAAAGAATTCAAAGGGTGAACTGCAGCCGGCTGTCTCTGATAAGCTAGTTCGTCTTATGGAAGAGCATGGTACCAAGATTGAGTCCCGTTTGGACTATAATCGTGACTATCTGTTTGATTATTTTGGATTCAAGACTCTGGAAAAGTCATATCTTCTGCGGGATGAGAAGCGCAAGGTTTTGGAAAGGCCTCAGCATATGTGGATGCGTACTGCTCTAGAGCTATGGCCTAATAATCTAGAGCAGGCTTTTGAGACATATGATGCAATGAGTCAGAAGTTATATACACATGCAACTCCAACCCTCTTCAATAGTTGTACTCCTAAGCCGCAGCTAAGTTCCTGCTTCCTCTTGGCCATGAAGGAGGATTCTATTGCTGGAATCTACGATACACTGAAGGATTGTGCAACGATTAGCAAGCACAGTGGTGGAATTGGTCTCCATATTCACAATATTCGTGCAAAGGGATCAATTATCCATGGGACTAATGGTGTTTCAAACGGAATTGTTCCAATGCTTCGTGTTTTCAATAACACGGCTTGCTACGTTGATCAAGGAGGTGGAAAGCGTAATGGTTCCTTTGCAGTCTATCTTGAACCTTGGCACGCTGATATTGCTGATTTTATTCGGATGAAGATGAATACAGGATCTGAAGATGAAAAGGCTCGTGATCTCTTCTATGCGCTATGGATTCCGGATCTCTTCATGAAGCGTGTAGTTGATAATGGTGATTGGATACTCTTTTGTCCTTCGGAGGCTCCCGGCCTATCAGATTGTTATGGCGATGAGTTTGTTGCACTCTATGAGAAGTATGAGAAGGCTGGAGTAGGTCGTAAGACAGTAAAGGCACAGAAGTTATGGTTTGACATTCTAGATTCGCAGATTGAAACTGGAACACCTTATCTAGTTTACAAGGATGCCTGTAATAGGAAGAGCAACCAGAAGAATGTGGGTGTGATCAAGTCATCAAATCTCTGCTCTGAGATCATTGAGTATTCTGCTCCAGATGAGACAGCCGTCTGCAACTTGGCATCAATGGCTCTACCGGCATATATCAAGGATGGCAAGTTTAACTTTACTGAATTCCGTCGTGTTGTCAGTCTAGCAGTAGCCAATCTGAATCGTGTGATTGATGTTAACTTTTATCCTACGCCGGAAACCTTGAAGTCAAACATGCGTCATCGTCCAGTAGGGCTTGGAGTGCAGGGTCTGGCAGATGTATTTGCTCTTCTTCATATTCCTTGGGAAAGCCCCGAAGCAGTTTCTCTAAACAAGCAGATCTTTGCACATATGTATTATGCTGCTCTTCAGCAGTCAATGGAATTGGCAAAGGATGAAGGATCTTATTCCACATTCAAGGGATCTCCTGCATCATTGGGTCAGCTTCAGTTTGATCTTTGGTCTGTAGATCCGGTTGAGCATCCAGATCTTGATTGGGCAACACTCAAGAAGGATATTCAGACTTTTGGTCTAAGGAATTCTCTTCTTGTAGCCCCAATGCCGACAGCATCAACCAGTCAGATTCTTGGGTACAATGAGTGCATTGAACCTTTTACGAGTAATATCTATACTAGGAGGACACTAGCAGGTGAATTTATTCTAGTGAACAAGTATCTAATCAATGAACTTCTTGCAAGAGGTTTGTGGAATGCCGATGTGAAAAATCGGATTATTGGAAACAACGGATCTGTGCAGGGTCTAGCAGAAATTCCTTCAGATCTTCAGCAACTCTATAAGACTGTATGGGATATGAAGCAGAAGACACTCATTGATATGGCTGCTGATCGTGGAGCCTACGTATGCCAGAGTCAGTCACTAAACCTCTATGTTGGAGATCCGGACTATCGCAAGCTGACTAGTATGCACGTCTATGCATGGCAGAAGGGTCTCAAGACAGGTATTTATTATCTGCGGACAAAGTCAGTAGTAAAGGCACAGCAGTTTACAGTGGAGCCTGTTCAGCAGGTTGCTCCTTCAACACAGAAGGAAGAATCTGAGTGTGTTATGTGCTCATCGTAAAAAGTTAAATACGTTTAGTTGATTTTAAATTCTTTTTTTGGATGGGTTTGGATTCTATAGGTGCCTGTTCGGGCTTAATTTCTACAGGGTTATCTTCTGCAGGAACAGGTGCAGGAACAGGCATAACTTCTACAGGAAAAGGTACTAGAACAGGTATAACTTCTAGAGTAGGCTCAGGCTTTACAGAAGATAATTCAGATTTAACATAAATTGGTGGAGGTAAAGGAGGAAGAGATGAATAGGCTGAGTCTAATTTAGGAGGAGGAGGAGAAAAAGTTTTTATTTGAACAGGAACCGAAGGTGATCTTCTTTCTGTAAGAATTTTGGGTTCACCAGTGACTGATTTTGATTCTGCTAGAAGAGGTTTAGATAAAGTTTTTTTTTCTGTATTCTTTTTCCAGCAACAAAGCATTTATATATAAGAATATTTTAACTATAAAAAAAAATTGAAACCTATGCTAGCAAATAGTAAAAGCAGAGCTAAAGTAAAGAATCATCATAATTAGAAATGGATAGTAATCTGCCTGCACATTATTGGAGAGATATGCTGGAGCGCGCAACCCTCCGCCGAGGTCGCTTTACAAAGAAGGCAGCATGGACTGCTGAGGATGAGGAGGAGGTTGATGATCTTATTAAGAAGATTGAGCACTATGAGGAGATGCTGGAGTGGTGTGATATTCGGGATAATGATTATTGGTCATGGGATAAGTGGTGCCTTTATCTTGCAAATAAGAAGACACCAAAGATGAATACAATTCTTGGAATTCTACCTGTTGAGGAGGAGGGCTTTGGCTTCTAAGCATAAAATACACTTAAAATAAAAATCTGTATAAATAATATATCGGGATGCAGATTTTTGTTAAGACACTTACAGGAAAGACGATTACATTGGATGTTGAGCCCTCCGATTCCATTGAGAATGTGAAGCAGAAGATTCAAGACAAAGAAGGAATTCCTCCGGACCAACAGCGACTCATTTTTGCTGGAAAGCAACTTGAAGATGGTCGCACATTGAGTGATTACAATATTCAGAAGGAATCAACATTGCATTTAGTTCTTCGTCTAAGAGGTGGTAATTAATAATTAAAATCCATTTAGTTTTTACGAGTTCTATTTCTAGATGAACTTCTTAATTGCCGTGAATGCTTACGGTAAAATTTTGTTCCTCCAAGAGGTCCATATTTTTCTGTTGCAACCCAATCTTTAATATTATCAAATTTGAATTCTTGGGCAAAGTATTCTTTAGCCTCATAGTGATTTTCACTGTAAGTAAGCCTGCTTTTTTCAATTGTATAGTAAAGTCCTTCTAGATTATTAATTGCTCCTATAGGAACCGCACTTAAATTTATATATTTTACAATTATTCTCTGTATTTCATTATTATCTAATTCATAAAATCTTTGTGAATTAGAGGGTTGCTTTCTTGTCTCATTCGTATCACTTATCATTTGTTCAAATGATAATCCTATAATACTAGTAACAATAGTAAAATAATTTTTTATATAAGTACCATTTGGCGAAACAGGAGAACTCATTCTAGGATGTATAACTTGTCCATTTTGTATAAAATCATCTAATTCTTTTGATTTTAGAAATAATTTAAGAAAGATAATATTTAAATTTGATAATACAGTTAATAGATTAATTATAATATCAACTCTTTGTTTTTTAAGAGAAGAATCATATAAGCCAAATTTATTTTTTACTAAAACTTCAGGTAAAACAATTTCTCCAAATTTATCAATTGATTCATTTCTCATTGCATCTAATTCAGTACTATCATTCGGCAGCGATTCTAATTTATTTTTAACTTTATTCACCATTTGTGCTAATTGTAAATTAAAACGAGTAATCGGTTGTTGTTTTGACTTTGATATTGCATTTTCTTTAATAGCAACTACTTTAGAAAGTGAAGAAGGAGAAGGCTGAGCGGAAGGGGGAGAAGTTGTAGGAGTACTAGATTTTGAAGAAGAAGATCCCATCTATTTATATAAATATTTAAAAAGAATCCTGATTTGGCCATTAAAAAATTTGAACCCCTATTAACCAAATTCAAAGGGCAGACAATTCTTAAAGAAACAAAATGTCGGATAGCAATGTGTTTAGCAATAGGCGGGGTGTTTGGACTCCAAATAATCCAAGGAGCAGGCTTGCTCCTATCAAGGAGATTCCGAAGGAGCCAACTCTAAATCTGACAAGTACTAATGATTTTCCTTCGCTAGGTCCGCCACGAGTCAGTGTATCTGCACAAAGTTTCCGACCTATTCCAGATTTCAAGGCGGCAGCAGCGAAGGGTGTTATTAATGAGAAAATTTACCAGACACAGTCTTACAATAAGAATGTGTCTGATATGCCAATTGTTCCAATTATTCGTAGGCTTAAGCCAACAATAAAGCAGATGGGTATGTTAGTCTATGATGAGGAGATTAAAGATGGTTTTTCGGACAGCGATGATGCAATTATTAGGGTGAAGCGTAAGAATCACCAGCCGACTGATTCAACAAAGTTTACGAGTACAGTCCGTCTACGGATTCAGCAGGCTCAGAACTTTGAGGGAAGGTCTTTGGACCAAGAGGATCTTGAGAAATCGCATACTCCTCCTTATGGTCCGGATAACGACTTTTAAATCATTCTAAGCCCAAAAACTTACGACCAATCTTACTAGTTATAAACATACCACATCCAGAAGCAATCTGCAAATAAAATATAGGAGTTTTTTTCGTGCAACATACTAAATACATTGATAAAGCAATAAAAAGCATGAAAGAAAACCAGAACAATTGTGTAAAAATATCCATTCTAAAGTATATTTTTAAAAAATATAACTCTGCTAGATCTAAACAAAAGGCAACTTCATAATTTGAGATCCAATAAAAAGAATGTCCCAAGTATCAGCATAAACGCGCAAATAAGTTTTTCGTAAGTCAGTTCTTGGATCAGCAATTTGATCAAACATAGTGATCTGCAGCTCAGGTTTTTCAGCTTCTGTAAAATTCAAAGTTCCTGCAGGAATTCCCAAATCATCTGATCCTAGATCAAGTTGATAAACATTGGAAAGATAAATTCCATTATTATGGCAATATGGAGTAACTGTTTCAAATACAGTTGGATCATAAATACCCAGACGATCAAATCCATGAATTAATAAAGTTAGCGAAGTAAACCAAGATCCAGAAACAGGAGAATAATCAGAACATGCACCTGCAAGATAGTTGGCACTTGTCTGAAAAACAATTTGAAGACGTTGAGCAGAACCATAAATTTCCATATTTTTTCTAAGAGTAGGTGCACTACTAGAATTAAAAAAGTAATCTTCCAAAGTAAATTCATTTTTTACGCATTTTTTAATTGCAATATAGAATTCATTATCCCGCAAAAGACGTTGTGCTTCCCCATCAATATAAACATATTGAGCCCTAATTTGCAGATGAGGTCTACCAAAATCTTTTTTATCTTTAGTCTGAAATTGGGTAAATGAACCAGTTGAAGATGTCTTGATTTGAAAAGTTTTTGCAAAAGGATTAGGAGATAAAGATCCAGCAGTATTTTGTATAATACGAGAAACAGGATGTAAGTAGACCCGCACTTTCATAGAAAAAGATTGTAATGCTCCAACAGGAATTCCAAAATCAGTGGATAAATTATCACAAGGAAGTTGTAATCTAATTTCTAGTTGACCAGGTGTTGCATTTCTTTGAAGACCAAGAGCAAATCCATTTTCAACTCGGAGACCACCACTTAGTCTGTTAAGAACAGAAGAATTATCAATCTTTAGTCTATTTTTTCCCCGTAAGTACATTGCTTCACCATAATCTTCATAGATCATAAGTTGATTTTGAAAGAGTTGAATTTTATCAATACAGTAATATCCGCAAGAATTAGTATACCCCCATGAATTTCCCGAAAGATCTTGTACAAGTGAAGTTCCATTCAAGGCTGCAATATTTGCAGGAAGCCATGTAGGAAGATTAATAATGAGCCAAATATCTTTAATAAAATCACCAACAGGTTCTAAATAAAAGTCAGCATATGAACCAAAATCCACTTCATTACGTGGAATCAGATAACGAGTTTCTCTTAACCAGGGCAAAGCCCGACGATATACAGAATGGAAAAAACTAATCTTAGGTTCACCTGAAAAAAATGTATCTTTTTTTCCACGTGCCACTAGTTCAAGAAGACCAGCACCTCCATTCGCGCTCATAATCCCTATTCAATTAAAGATATTATACTCTTATATCTACCACAGTCTAAATTTAAGTCTTCCACTGTTTGTTACAGATTTGACATTGATATTCAAAGAGCAGGTTTTTAACATCAGTCTTGACATAAATAATATCCTTATCCTTAGCTTCAGCAGTATTTGTTGCACAAGCAGAATTAGGGCACTTTACATTATGCAAGTGGGGCATAGTAGGATCCGCACGTGTAAATTCATTCATAAAAGACTGTTTGGTCTTTTGACTTTGAATATCTGCACGAAAATGTGTTTCAAGGATAAGTGCTTCTTCCGCATTTGTAGGCTTCATTTCAATTGTAATGCCATCCTTACGACATTTATGTTCCAACTTATCGCCTTTTGCAGACACAAACAAATAATTATCACAGAGTTCACAAAAACGCATTACCTACCTAAATGTGATTTTTTACTCTTCAATTTTAAACTCTTAAACGCCTAAATTTGAAGCCCTTAATAAAGCCTTCTTTTAAGTAGTTTATTTCATGCATAGTCAGCAATATGTATGGGTACCAGAATCAGGTAATGATGCACTAGCATATTCTAGCAGTGAACTTATTGAAGTTCTACGGATAGTTATAAAACCAAATAGTTTTGAGCATAATTCATTTCCTTCCGGAAGACTATTCTTTTCGGGTGATAATCCGACTTACATTGATGAATCACTTGTTTATAAGACAATAAATAATAAGAATCTAACTGATCTTGGATTTTGGTCATTCTTGAAGATTCATAATGCCCATTATTTTGATTCAATTCGTTTTCCGGGAAGAGGTTATATTGTCTGCAAGTCTTGGCCGACACATTTTCCTGAATGGATTTTATACAATCGTAGCACACTTAGAGTAAGTCCTAATGAAATGATTTCATACGTTCCTAATCTAGCACAAAGTCTCCAAAATAATTCAAATCCAAATGCACTATATAATATAACAGAAACCGGATCGGTTTTGCCAGAAATGGTTCATTTGATTCCAGATGAGATTCCGAACAGTATTGAAGTTATTCGGCAGGGTGATTTGTATTGGCATCGTTTACATTCAATATTTGATGATATGCCACCACTAATTGATATGCCGCCTGCACCTGCACCAACTCCTGTGCCTCCACAAACACCTACTCCAGCACCTGCTTCCTCGGTGCTGGGGATGCAAGCACCACGGTTAGTAGCGCCACCACCTGTTACACGAAAGCGATCGCGATCGGTTCTCTATAATCTTCTTTCAGTTGAGCTACCTGATAATAAGTCACTTATAGTAAACACAACATCATCTGTAATTGCAAAGTTTCTAGCAATTGAGTATGTAATTTCATCCAGTTTATTTCCTTTAATTTCATCAACTGACAGACTAAAGGCAAATAATGATAAACGGCTGTATCTGGAAACTCTAAGTGAAGAGAATCTAAAGATTCAATATACAAATTATATGAATTCTGCAAGAATTCTCTACAGGAACTTTTATGATCTATCAGGTCGTATTCAGTTTGTTGAAAATTCTCGGATTATAACACTTGGTGATAATGATGCAATGGTTATTGTTATTTAACAAGTCGTGGTATAAAATTGATTATTTTTTTTGACAGATAATTTTGCAGGAATGTCTTTTATTTCAAGCATATCGTATTTTACTGGAGGATTGGGAATACTATCATTATTTACTCCAATACTAACACCACTTCTATTTATTTTGAAGCTTATAGGAATAAATTACTATACAATTCGCAATGATGAAGAACGAGTAAGAGCAGCAATAAAGGTCTTGCACAAGAATACAATTAGTTCAACAATAATCTTTCAGTATGGCAATTTCTTTCCATCAGGAACTTTTATTGGCTTTTACTGTATAGGTTATTATACATATGCAAATTCCCGTGAATTTGGATCAAGTGAAGTTCATATCATTACAACAAAGGATTCATTCTTGAAGTTAGTAGAATCAACAAAAGTAACATCAGTCTTTGCAAAGGATAAGCCAATAGATGAAATTATGAAGGAAGAGATAGAGAAGGAACCACTTCTAATCTTTGGTCGTGAAGGCGGATATACAAATCTATTCTATTCCCGTCTACGTTTAGATGTCCAAGGGTTAGAACCGAAGGGACAGCAAAAAGAAATCATTGAAGACATCTGCAAGATTTACAAAGAAAAGAGAAGAGGAGTATTCTTTATTCATGGAATTTCAGGAGCAGGAAAAAGCACAATAGGACTGCTAGTAGCAAAGAAACTGAATGGAACTTTCTGTCATTCGTTTAATCCAACTGATCCGGGTGATACTCTACACTTACTTCTAAGGGACACAGAACCATCTGATGAGACTCCAACAGTGATTGTTCTTGAAGAAGTGAATACATTAATTCGTCATGTAAATGAAGGAGTAATTGAAAAGCATAAGGAAATTACAACATTAATTCATAATAAGATGACCTATAATACATTTATAGATGATCTTATTCTTTACAAGAATGTCATTATTATTATGACAAGTAATGAAGATAAACAAATGATTGATCTGATAGATCCTAGTTATCTTCGTAAAGGTCGTATAGATGAATATTATACAATGATGGAAGTACTATAACATAGCTTTCCAACAAATCCCCCTATATTTTTTAATAACTTGTTGTCTTATATTTTCAAATATATCAAGAGCAGCACAACCGATAATATGAATTCCAAGAGCTTTTTCCAAAGATCCAATCATTTCAGAGTTGAGATGAAACCACTTACCTTCCTGCATAATTCCTAAGACCAAATCATTCCAAGTCTTTGAAAGAGAAGGATCATCAACTTCAGGTCTTTCAATAGCACAATCTGCTAGACAGATAATAAATTCAAGGAGTTGATAAAGGCAGTCTTCAGGAAACCAATCAAAGAAACGGAGTTCAATTCCATGATTGAAATGTTTCTTATAATTAATATCAAGCCCAATCTTTTCCAACTTCCGATAGGCACTTTTTTCATGATAGCGTGAATACCACCAAAATGGATAAGAAGTAGCTTTTAATGATTTAGTTTCCACTGTTAGAATTTTACCTTGTTTCATTTCAGCAGTATCGTAAGTTCCAATACCAATATATCTGCTCATAGCGCATCGTTGTGAAGCATTACAAAATTCAGGATTTGAAAAAGAAAATGGATCTGGTGTTCCATAGATAGCAATAAGAAGAGGTTCTAACCATTGGTAAACTAAGATAGCCTGTTTATGCTGTTGTTCAAAGATTTGTGGATAAAGAAGAGGAGGAGGTTCATCTTCTACTTTTGCTCCAAGCAGAGATGGAATTGTAATATTAATATGATAAGTTCCAGAATTAAACATAGCAACATTCATTGGATTTGTGTAGAAGACAGCCCAACCGGGATTTCGGCAAGGATATTGAAGTAGACCTTTATCAAGGAAACGCCGTTTTTTAACCAAGAATTCATTAATCTTCTGCAAGAAACGCACCTTATAGTCAATAAGTTCTTTAACAGTTGCCTTAGCATTAGTCTTATAGAATGCAAGAGTCATAAATTCTATGGAGTCGCCATCAAAAGTAAAATTAGTTTCATATTCTTTTAAAAAAATCTCGGGACAAAATTCTTGAAGTTCTTCAAAAAAAGTTTTACCGGAAAATTTAGGATTTGGTTTTGGTATCTTTGCATAAGTTGTCTGATGAAATCCGTTCGTATCGCATTTAGATAGAGCATGACTATTCACAAAATAAGGAAGAGGAATAAAACCAGAAGCATCGGGAAACTGTGTTTCAAAATACTTGCAATACTCTGGTAAGAAACTAGAATAGTAATTAACACTATATCTTTCTTCTGTATGATTTTGTCTTATTAAAGGAGTTGCAACAAAAATAGGTTTTATAAATTGTAAGTAAGTTTCTTCTTCAATACCTAATCCCCAGAATAATTCTTTTTGTCCGTACATATTTTTATATTTTTGGTGTTTTGGAAGAACATGCATCCACCCTACTTTTTACATAGTATCAAACCACTCCACGATAACGCCATTTTCCCTTCGGACCTCAAGATTCTTGTAGCTCGGATAACCAGAAGCCCACCCATCACACTTCTTCAGATCATTAATAACAGCCTCAGTGCCAAAGAAAGGATGCTCAATGACAGGACCCTTAAAACCGTGGCCAAGAGTGCAAGCCTTAATTCCGCCGACATCAATGATGTGACCATTGGTAAGAACAAGATTGTAGACAGTCGTAATATCCACCGGCTCAGAACCAACTGTATCCATGCCAGTGACCCACTGACCCTGCTCATTAAGATAAGGATGGTAAGGTGTAAGGACGCAGTTCTGAACCTTGCTCATAATCAGACTCTTTGCCTTGGCATGACCGATCGTAACAAGTGCAATAATCTCAGCAGAACCAGTAGTAGTCCAAACAGAGTCACCAGGCCGGAGGCACTTAAGATAGTTGTATTCACCATCTGCAAGACGAACGAGCATATCGCCCTGAAAACATCCTCCACTGTACGCAGACATAGACTGTTGTGTCAGATAGGCTGAAACCTGGGCTGTAGTAGGATTAGGACGTGCAGCATTTGAAGAGTAAGACTGACCACTTGGAAGAGGAGGCTCAAGAGTCATAAAAGTCTGCTCCCCAGCAGTTACTAGTTGAGAAAACAGGGAAGAATCTGAACCACCATAGATCAGAGAACCAGGATCCTTGAAGTTAAGACGACGCTGCAGCTTCTGTGCACGAAGATAAGAGCGGGCATAATGAGCACCCCACTTGTTCCAGTAGCGTCCAGCCATTCCAATCTGACCCTCAGTAGGATCAGCCGACTCAATATCACGTAGAAGAGCCTTGACAGCAGGATTGGTAGAATCCGCAAAGTGCTGAATAACCTTTGCAAGAATGCTGAAGGTTGCATCGGTGCGGCCAGAACCAGCAACTGAGATCATCTGCTCAATCGCTTCCATATAGTAATGCTGTGCAAGAACCAACTCAGGTGCAGTAGATGGAAGAGCATCTACCACCAAGCCATTATGGTGAATCTTAACAGTCGCATCAGCGGGAATCTGGATAAGGAAATCACGAGGCTGGCAGAGGGAAATTGGACCAGAATGGATGACAACAGGCTCAGAGCCATTCACTGAATATCCAATCTCTGTGTTACGAACACCAGTAGAAAGAGCATTTGCGATCCAGTTAATAAAGATGGTACCAATCATAGTCAGATCAGGAATAAACCCAAAAGATCCACCGGAAGTAGGCATCTCAGAAAGTTGAGAAAGTAGAACTGAGTTTAGACTATATCCAAAACCAAAGGTGGAAAAGTTCCACTGATTCTTCATCTCAAGCCGGGAAAGAGCCTTTACTGTCCCGCTAGGAGAAGGAATAACAGTTTCCTCCCCATCAGTCAGAAGAGCAGCAAAGACATTCTTACCACTCATCTGAAGAACATTCGTCATGTTCATAAGAGCACGAACAGCCGCATCAATGTTAGTTGAACCATCAGGCTGAACATTCTGAAGTAAAATCTTGATCTTTGCCTTTCCTGCATCATTCATCGGAGTTGGATTCATAATCATCTTTGAGCTGGTGCTGAAGGATACGACACCGAGTGAATCATTTGGCCCGAGCATGTTAGCAACTACGTTAACAGTATGCCGAGCCAGATCCATACGAGTATACAGAATCTCCTTGTTATCAGGGTCAATCAACTCAGCCATGGAGCCAGAGTTATCCAATGCAATGAGAACCACAATAGGCTGTCGTGTAGAAGGATCACACTCAGCATGGATATGGAGAAAGTTCTTTCCATTGTTAGGATCTGCGAAGGTAGAGCTAGTCAGGTGAAGAGTTGCATCCTTAAATGAAGGATTTGCACTAGATGCACTCATAGATGGATTTGCTGTTAGCCAAGCCTGAATCAAGGTCTTAAGATGACGCTCGGGCCGATGCGATCCAAGTGGAGTCCGACAGGATGGACAGTTGTTATGTCCCTCAGCAGACCAGCGATTAATAGCTGCGCGCTCAAAGATATGTCCCTCAGCGCAGACATTGACCGGATCGGTCATAATTTCGCCGGTGATTGGGCAGAGAAACTCGTCCGGAATAGGGACGGGCATCATTACAGAGGCAGAAGTGGAAGCCATTTCAAATTATTTTCTTACAGAATAAACACTCTAATGCAAGGTCACCAACAAACTGGTATTCAATTTTTTTATGAATTTAAAAGAATCTATAGATGATAATTATACTTAACGGTTGCATTTCTGCAGGAGCAAATTGTAAATATTACTCTAGAAGGTTTAAAATTTGGAAGATGAGAATTTGCTACTTTATTTAGAGTATTATTACAGCAATCACAATCATCAAAAATTATTGTAACATCCTTTGGCATAAAATATTTTGTGCAATAAATCCATTCTTTTTCAACATGTTCATCTATATGTAATCCATCAATATGAAATAAATCAAACTTATGATTAATTTTTGGCAAGACTTCAAGACTATCTCCTTTATAGAAATGAAGTTTAGCTTTAGGAAAATATTTCGCAAGAATTTGAATTGCTGGATAACTAAAAGTATCATCTATATCAATTAAATGAGCAGTTAAAGAGGGATTTGCTAGAAGTAGAATAAATAATGAATGACCTAGATAAACTCCAACTTCCAGAAAATTCGTTGAATTTTTACCAGATTCATAGAGTAATTTTTGTTTATCATACATGGAAGAATCATAATCATAAATAATACCGTTAAAAAGATAAGATCCACAAGTTCCGTGCCATTTCTTATTACAAGTTTCATAAATTTCCCAAAAAATATAAAAATGTTCAACTAATTTATGCAAAAATTCACATGAAGGATAATGCTTTTGAAAATCAATGAGTGACTGAGAACTATTCTTTACACCACTAACAAGTTGTCCTGTATATTTAGATTGTTCAGATGACATATAATAAAAAAAAATCTTTTAAAATAAATTAATAAACGAATCAGGTAATAATTCTAAATTCATTTCTTTCTTTTATAGCCGCTGACCGAAGAATTCTCATGCAAGAAACTGTATCTGAGCTAAATGAAGAACCAGATGTCTTAATAACAGTATGTGTAAGACCAACTGGAGGATTCAAGAATTGGAAGATTGGATAAATAGCGGACTTCTTTTCGTTCCAAGATCGGGGAACAATTCTGCGAAGTTCATAACCTGTTGGCCAGTAATATAATTCTTTACCTGAGGCATTAACAAATACCTGAAACATATCATCAAGAGGATAATCCTTAGATTTCTGCACAATATAAGATACCTTTTCACCACAAACAGAAGTCATTATTTTTAATGATCCTTCATCATTAAAGATAATTTGATAACCATCTTCAGAAGGTCTGTATAAGGCGACAAAGCGTGGAAAATTACAACACATTTTGCAAGAAAAGATCTATAAACAAAAAATCAAATTTATCTAATTCCTCAAAGAAATAAATTTGCATATAGTAGGTAAAATGGAACCCCAAAAAGTATTTTTTTATCCTAGAGGTGATTTTAATAGTATTCCAGAAAAATGGTTAAAAGATGATGATTTACGAGTTAAACTTGCTCAGATGGAACGTCTTAAAACTAATCCTAATTGGGCTATTGTTAATTCAGAAAACAATATTGCTAACATGAAATATACATTAGAAAGAAATATAAAAGAACTTATACAAAGAAAAAGAAGTTTAGGAAAACGCCAATCTTCTTTATGCGGGAAAATAACAAGAGGAGCTCGTAGATGGCTTCCTTGTGGCAGTTATAGCGAAGTAGATCATAATGAAAGAAAGACAAGGAAGATAAGGAAGAATAGAAAGCAAAAGAAACAGATGAAAAATTAAAATATATTAAACTAAATATTAGCGAATTCGGAAACAAGAGTAGAAATCTTTAGACCAATTAGATCATCACTGCTAGAATTCTCCAACTTTTCATAGACATCTTTGAGATTTTTAAAACTCTTCAGATCAACTCCATTTGTAAGAAGTAACTTGCTAGAAATCCATGCTAATAAAGAAGAATCAGCAGATATCTGCAATGCACTTGAGTTATAAAGAGACCAAAGGAAGATTGCACCATCAATACCATCCTTGTAAGAAAGCCAGTAAGGAGAACTAGAATGATTAGATCCATTAGCAATCATAGAGTAACCAAAATCAATAAGAATAACCCGACGAATCTTGTGCCTAGAACTTTGGATATAGATATTTCCAACATGAAGATCTCCGTGACAAAAGGAGAATTTTAGTGAAAGAGCAAGAATTGTTTTTAAGACAGTCTTAATAATCTTACGAATACCAGCAGGATAAAGATATCTTGAATAGATTATAGATGCATTTTCTAACCAATTATGAAGGCAATAGGAAGTAACATTTTTCTTTGTAACATATCGTAGATCTTGCATAAAGATCCAGATATAATATTTTGTTCTAAAGATTGAGTAAATCTGAGGAATATTTTTAGATTGCTCTTCATAGGCTAATGCTTGCATGACAGATTCTTTGAAAGAACTAAGATTTGCAGGGACACGTTTAGCAATTAGAGGAAGATATATCTTATCATTATCAAAAGACCACGCACTATAAAGTTTTCCATTCATTCCATTCGCAATAGAAGATGCAGTATTAATTGTATATTTAACACCGGATCTTTCAAAGATTATCCTTCTCTTTTGGACAACAGTTTCTTGTGCAAGAGGCAAAGATTTTAGTCTAACATCACCAATAGATTTAGCATTGGATTTTACACCCCATTCCTTAAGAATTGTTTGGAGCATGGCTGTAAATTATTCTTTTCTGCTATGGGGTCAAATTTTTTTTATATATATGGATGCCACATTCCCCATGTTTCAAAGTTATTATGGTAATGAATAACATCAAAAAGATGGTAAAGAATTTTCCATATTTCATAATCAATTTCTGTTCTATTAGGAACATTATTTTTCACACGGAAGAAAATATGATTAGGTTTTATTATAATATCTTGGAATTTAGGTACACTGACACAATTTTCAATTCTATGTGTACAAAAAGTTAGATCATATTTTTGAGCATAATCACGGACTAAGATATCTATAGCTGCATCATCGTCATGTTCAAATATTTTAGGATTATTTTCATTAGTATCGTACGCTAATCTTTTAGCAACATCATTTGAAAAAAAAATATTTGTTCCTTGACAGAATAAATTAAGAAATTTAAAGCCAGTTGCGTACATGAAAGGTCCAGCAATAAGTTTTTCTTTAGGGCAAGTTGTAACTAGACTAAATAGTCTTTTAAAATTAATAAATGTAGTTGAATTACATCTCAAGATAAAGTCTGGATTTGCGTTATCATAAATTTCTTTTAGCATATTTTTAAATTTAAGAAACATGTAGGGTTTTTGAGACTCATTAGTATGTTCAAGAAAACGTTCATCATTTTTGAGAATATAATTTTGTGGTAATTTTCCGTTAAAAAGAAAAAACACAGGAATCTTATATAATTCACATTGTTTTCTTGTAATTTCATTACAAGCCAGATAAAGTGGTTCAAATGAGGAAACTATTATTAAACAAATTGTTATTACGTTATTACTCATTACTATTTAATATTTTAAATTAATATTATTTAAACTAATCTATTTTTTAATCAAGACAAGTAGTTTAGAGTTATTGGATGAGCCGCAGAATTCATTAATATGAGTTGGAAGAATGAATGTTGCAAAAGAGAACCGAAAAAGAACATCTTTTAAAGCCTCTTCATAATCCGCCTCATTTCTATCACGATATATATCTTCTATAATAATTAAGCCACCTGATTTTACAAAGGACAATCCTTTCTTAATTATTCTAATTTGATCTTCAAAAATATGAGAAGAATCATCTAATAAGATATCAATCTTATTTCCAATTTGAGCAAGACCATTAACAATACTATCATCTTTTGTTACATCCATAAACAGACCTTTGATATTTTCACCTTCTAGACTATTAAGATGATTTATATGATTCATAATTAAGTCAAATCCAAAAATTTTTGTATCAGGATGTTTGAAATAATTATACCACATAGCCATAGACGAACAATTATTAATACCAAGTTCTGCAATAACTACAGGATTCTCAGCAAAACGAGCAAAAAAAAGAGTGTATATTCCAGTGTAAGCATGTCTATGTCCATCAATTGCATAAGGACTTTTATCATTTAGTAAAAAAGCACCAAGTTCACATAATTTTGTTTTTGTATTTGTTGTATCAATCTTCATAGACTGGATGATTGGCATTTATTTTATTTATTTTTTATTTCAATTCTAAGATAACGCAGAAATCTTGATCCACTTTCCATCACGATTTACGTGAACAGAAGTGAAACCATTATCTGCCTTTAATGATGGATTCTTTTCCTTCTTCTTTGAAAGCGACCAGTTGGTAAAAGACTTGTAAGTCTTCCTTGTCTCATTATCATAGACATGATAACCCTTCTTCTCAGAAGCATCTTGATGAAAGATACCTTCTGCAAGAATCTTGCGGCCATAATCAGTATAGATACGAAGAGGCTCTGAATTCTTCATTAATGATAGGACATCCTTCTTTTCATTTGCAGGAGATATGGAAGGAGAAGAAGGTTGTGCAGGAGGAGATAGAACAAGCTCTACCTTTGGCTCAAAAACAAGAAGAATTATTTCAACCTGTGCCAGCTTCTCTTGCAATGAAGCAATTTGTTTCTTAAGCAGATCAGCCTGCTGCATGTAGATTACTTTCATGATTGACATTTTACAGTTTGGAATGTAAGAGCACTTTCAATAAATTCAATTGAAATAAACCATTTCAATTTTTATAATGCAGGAATAAATGCTACATAGACCATTGGACCAAAGATAGCTAACATAAAGACCCAATATGCTATAGTAGACATAGAATAAAGACCATTCCAAGTATCTGAAAAATTAAAATCTTCAAATTCTTCTCTTAACATATACTTCTTTGCTTCCAACCAAATTATAAAGAATAGAAGAATAGAAATTAAAATAAAATCATGTTTCATCCTATTATAAAATACTATTTTAATAAGTTTATTTAGTCCATATAAATTATTGTCTTTTTAAAAATGGAGGTATCAATCTTCATACTGTGTTATAATGAATCTGTACTCTTACCGCATACAATAGGCTATTATAGAAAAAAATTTCCTTCTTGTATTATAACAATTTTAGATAATTTTTCCTCTGATAATTCAGTTGATATTGGATTATCCTTAGGCTGCAAGGTTTATTTATTTTCTAGTGATAATATTCAGCATGAAGGAGTTCTAAGACATTACAGGAATAATTGTTGGAAAGAAGTTAAGAAAGGTTGGATAATTATGATAGATATGGATGAATGGCTTTGCATAGATGAAAAAGATTTACTTTATGAATTTGAACAGGGAACAAGTATTTTAAATTTTAAAGGGTTAGAAATGCTTGGAGAAAGTGTAATGCTTGATTTATCTGATATAGATTTAAATTCTATAAATAAATATGTAGAAAATCCTATTATGGGAAAGAATGCATGTTTTTTACGTGAAAAAATTATTGAAATGAATTATAATCCTGGTTCACATTCATGCATTCCTGTAGGAACTTTAAACTACAGTGAAAAAAAATATAATCTAAAACACATGAATAAGATGGGATTATTATATACAATTAACCGAATGACAAAACGGTATGAAAGAAATGAATATATGAGAAGTAAAAAACTTAATATTCATTATTCAAATGATGTTGAGAAAATTAAGAAAGAATATGAGGATTTATTATTAAATTGTAAATTGTTGGATCACTGATTGTGGATAGAGCAATTATCAGAACCAGACATCTTAGCAAGCTTGCACTGAGTCTTCTGCTTAGTCTTAGAACGACAGCGCTCTGAAGGAGTGGTTGCCTTCATCGGCTTACCAGAAGTAGCCTCTAGTGAAGAAATCTCATCATCAATCTGCCCCATCTCATCAGCAATAGTATTGTACTGTGCTGCAAGAAGAGTGTAGCGGGCCTTCAGTGTAGAAAGCCGCTGCTCTGCTGAAACCTGCACCTCCTTAACAATCCGCTTAGCAGAAGCGGGAATGGCAGGAGGAGTAACCTTTACCATCATCTTAACACTTTGATGGACAGGGCAGAACTTAGTGCTGTCTACAAAAGCCAGCTTACACTGATTTCCACTCTTCGTCTTCGCATTACACTGCATTGCCTTATTCTCGGCCTTTGTGGGCTTTCCGGAATTCATATTGCTTGACATTTTCACCTTCTGATTAAATATTCTGCAAAATGGGCTTTCAATTTTTTAAAAAAAATAATTTTTTTATCTTTTGTTAATTTTTTCGCTACTTAATCAGAACCCCGACGCTTCTTACGACTACGAGTGATAGGAGTCATATCTCCAAACACAATCGGATCAGTTACCTTGGTATCTCCAACAACCTTGGAGAAATCAAGCCTATTACGAATAATAACCCTAGCATTTGAGATCCTCTTGTGATTCTGGTAGACATAGATGCCTAGATATACAAGAAATGAGATTTCTGCAAGAAAACGAGTCCACTGATTTGAGTGAAGCACGAAGATAAACAGACCAATTACAGACAGATTCTTAAAATCCTCCATTACAACCTTTGAGAAAGAAAACATTTTGCCCACTTTATTATGTGGTGCAAGGCATTTCAATTTTTTATAAATGTATTAAATTCAGATTACTTATAGGAGTTATAAATGATGGATTTGTTCCGGCTTCAATATAATTAGACCATGACTGGAGAGCTAATCGCTTCTTATGAAGGGCATCAGCAATGGCAAGTGGAGCAGATAGCGTGCTTACAAATAGGGCACATCCCTGAATTGCATCTACCATTTCCGTAAATGAGGAAGCAAGAACAAGTGGAATCTCAATACCAGTTGATATTACAAAGTGATCATAATTTGATTTTTCTGATGCAAGAAATCGGACATCAGGTCCAAGAATAATGATCAATTTAATGTAATTAAATTCTTTCAGGAACCGTGCTGGAGACGTTGAAATAAAGACAGTATTTTTATACTTAGTCATTCCTTGTGTGCGAAACCAGGGAGTTTCTGACCAAGAGACATCATAATTATGTTTAAAAATAGCGTGCCAAGAATTAAAATTAGAATTATACCGCCAAATGCTTAAGTTTATATCGCACAAACATCCATCATGAATTCTTAAATCATAAATATAGTTCTGTTTTAGAAGAAAAGGCTTAATGTCCTCGTAAGTACGCACAAGTCCCCATCGGAAATATTCAAGGCTTTCTGTCATATAAATAATTCCTTTCCTTCCTGTTATTCTATATTTTTCATTGACTATTGAAAGTTGATGAACAAAATCACCAAGAAGTCCGCTTGCAAGATAGGTAATTGGAGGTAATTCAAATGTAGTAGAATTATCTCCTGCTTGAACTAAGGAAGAATTCTCAACACTTGGAATTTTGGGAAAAGACATCAGCTAAAAGAATCACATAATTATTTTTTCTGCAAAGAACCTATTATAATTTTTTAAAATTATGTATTATACTCTTTAAGATAAAAAATATCTTATCCGCTTTATTCTGCACTGCCAATTTAAATTTTTATGCATAAAGATCATCAAGGTCATCAGGTTGGGGTAAAGACCAATTGATATGGTTAACTGGAGGAGGAACAAGAGGAACAAGAGTAACAGACTCAGTTTCTTCATAAGGAAGCCAATCGCAAGAAACTATGTTAGAATCTATTTTTACAGAGGTGCAAAATTTATTAAGTTCAATTGCTGTTTGTTTCTTTTGATATTCAATTCTCCTTGGTGTTTTTTCATATTGACTGATAAGATTAAGATAAGTATCTAATTCTTTCTTATACATTTCATCTTTTAGTCCACTAGAATTCATAATAAGATACAAATTATCTCTAGCCAAGATCATCTTACGATAAATAAGCAGACTTTCCCAATCTTTTTTAGTATTTGGAGTAATCTGATGTCTAATTTTCTTTGTGATATATTTAATTTCATCTTCGTACTGTTGCCGTTTTTCATTGCTCAGCATCTTTATGTCAGACATCCTGCATTCCATTTTAATTTATAGAACAGAATGCAAGAGTTCAATTTTTACTGGAAGGATTTACAAAAAATAAATAAGTTTTTTGTTTTTGTTTTGTTCTGTTTTTTTCTTGTTTAGAAGCCGTGACGATTCGCGACTGCAGCCTTATTGAGATCATCCTGATCATACTCCGGTCCATCCTCGGGATACATCTCCGCATAGATAGCCTTCCGGCGGGCCGTAATCTCTACGACCTTGAAGGCATTTAGACCGGTAAAGGGATAAGGAATTGACTCCAGTTGCTCTGCTAGCTTCTCATCCTCATCCCAAAGAATCTGCCAGCGATCCATCCGGCGATCCTCAGCAATTGCCTTCTGCCGCACCTCGTAGCGCTTAACTGCGGCGGCGATCTGCTCCTTCCGCCAGTCGGGTCGCTTTGTCAGGTGGAACTGAACGCTGACCTCCACCTGATACTGAGTATACTGGCTAAAGCGATAAATCTGCTTGCGATCCACGTGGCAAGAGAAGTTATCTCCGAGATGGTTCTCCAGCAGACGAAGAGAATCACTTTCCTTGAGCGTCTGGTAGAAGTCATTCTGGTCATCAGGTGCCTTTCCGCCGAACTCCCAAAACTCGTCGGGGATAATGGAGGCGGGCGTCTCGTGGGACCATGAGCGGACTTCCGTGACAAACTCCAGCACAGTCCTCTTCCGCGTCAGAGGTCCGACTTGAATAACAGGATCATGCCTGCAATCCTCCCGACTTCCAGGCTTCTTGTCAAAGACACACTCGTTGAGGCTAAAGATCACCGCAGTCGGAATGTACTGCTTCTTTGCTGAGGCAGCAAGGTTAGCCAAGATGCTGCCCTTCTTCTTGTCCATCTCAGCAGCAAGGAACTTAAAGATCGGATCTGCCGCCGTGCGGTTCATCCAGTCCACCATCGTCTGCTTGTGGAACTTGCGGTTCTCCACCGCGATTGCGTTGATTTCGTTGCTAGAAGCGAAGGCCATTTCTTGCGATTACAGACGGTAGAGGTGGATATGCAGTTAACAGACCCAATTAATATTGTTGGTTGGTACTTTTCAATTTTTTGATTAACAACATGAAAGAATTACAAAAAATAGGCCAGCAGCCCTTTTATTTAAGAATCTAGTCGCGCCACCTAGGAAAGCAACCATCCATGAAGAAGTAGAAGATCATGATGCACAGAAGACAGGATAGAAACGCTGCGTAGCCAATTGCAGCGACATTGATTGCAACAGCAACAACAAGTGGCATCATTTTAACAAGATTTCTTTCTACAATTAGCCAATTAACTACTCTGCAACAGGGTTATTCAAATTTTATGTAGGGAAATATCTTACGCAGCAGAAAATACATTAAAAAGAACCCACCCTAAAGGGCAGGAGAAGAAACTGTGGTTTCTTTTTTATTGCGCTATCTAGGCGCGGCGGAAGTAGGGTCCCATGCACTTGTCAGAGCAGAAGTAGCCATCATGCTCATGGCAGTGACAGTCCTTGGAACAGGCAGACTCAATCCGGTTCGCACGAGTCAGCATCTTCTTGCAGGTGATGCAGGAAGAGACGATGATGGTTTCGCTCCGCTTGTCAAAGTCCGCCTTCGCCTTGGCAATCTTCTCCGCCTTGGACTTCTCTAGTCCATGGGGCCAGAACTGAAGGAAGATCCTGATGACGTAGGGAGTCCAATACTGCGTCTCCTCCCCGCTCTGCTCCAAGGTGTAGGAGCAGGTAAACTTGTTTCCAAACCGAGAAGCAAGTAGGGACAAGAAGTCCGTGTGCTTGACAACAGCAAGGATGGTAGTCTGCGGGCTTCCGGCCTTGAAGAAGCCAGGACGGGGATTGCGGAGAATCTCATGAACCCGAGACGAGCGAGCAACATCTTCCACTGTAGGAGTGCGGAAGTTATCATGCTCATCGTAGCACCAGTAATGATGCTCAATCTTGCCCTTGAAGATCTCCCCGCGGCAATCCAGACCTGGAGGGCTGGAGTCCTTCTTGAAGAAGGCATGGTTGGCGCTCCAAACAAGTGCAGAGGTCTTGCCAGAAGCCAGCTCTGCCCTAATCTGCTCTACGGGCGTCTCAAGATGGTTGACCCGAGACGGAGACTTGGGGTTCAAGATAGCGTCCACCAACGCATCTGCCGCCCACTCCTGAAGAAGCCGCTGCTTCTCCTCCATTACGATCTTCTTGTTTGCTGCTGCGAACTGGTCCATGTCGTCGGACGAGAAGATTGCGGAAGCGGACATTTCTTGCAGGATTGCTTGAAGGAAGAAGTTGTGGGATACTGTGATATAACCCAATTATTAGTATCTGGATCATCTAATTCAACTTTTTTGAGTGAAATGCAAGACAAGAAAGGTATTCTCCAAGGAACAAAAAATAAGTAATTTTTATCTTTTTTTGTCTTTATTTTTAGTCTAGGCGGAAGCGATAGATGCCCGAGCCCTTCTGCTCATCCGCTCAGACTCCCAGCGGCGGATGCTGTGCTGCTGGATTTCACCATATCCCTCGGGGGAGCAGAGCATGGCAAGGCGGACAGCCTCGTTAAGAAACTTGCGGCGAAGCATCTTGTGCTCTGCTCCATCGGGGGCGTCGGCGTAGAGATCCTGTGCGGCGATAGCCGCCGCGACCTTCTTCTTGTCCAGTCGGACTGACTTCCGTGGACCGCGAAAGAAGTCATTGACCTTCTGCGCGCCCTTCCACTTCAGTACGTGGAAGAAGAAGCGTTGCGGGTCAAAAGACTCCCGCGTGCAGACGCGACCCGGAATCGGGGTCCAGTAGCCGGGCGATCCCTCCGGCCCGTAGGCGGGAAGGAAAGAAGCGACGCTTGTAGAAGCCTGATGGCACTGAGCACAGTCGCAGCCGGGTACAACAGACTGGTCGCGGCCATCAGTAGAAGACGGAAGCATGAGGCTGCGGATGAGCTCCATGTTCTCGTTGTACCGAGTGGGCTTCAGGCCAACGACACGGAGGATGCCGCGGACGATGCCGGGCGTCCAGCCGAGGGACTCCAACTGCTTCCGCGGAATGCGGATTGCGGCGGAAGCCATTGCGATTTCTATTACTTTGCAGGAGGCAGAAGACAGAAAGACAGTGTGGATGTAGAGGGACAACCACAATTACTGCATCCCAATGTCATCCATTTCAACTTTTTTTGAAGGTTAGACGAGAACAAAGAGCAAGAGTCAGACAGGAACAAAAAAAAGATCTTTAGTCTTTTCTTTAGTCTTTTTGTGGGTTTATGGATTTGTGGGTTTTTATGGTTTTTGTTTTCAGATAGAATCTCTTTTT
>Ga0164294_10000449_pt1 | contig 39401 bp, 31 predicted proteins | sample GEODES005metaG_FD_111479 | JGI IMG/M metagenome (GOLD analysis project Ga0164294, IMG submission 111479) | Oligotrophic lake water microbial communities from Sparkling Lake, Wisconsin, USA - GEODES005 metaG | ecosystem: Environmental > Aquatic > Freshwater > Lake | place: USA: Sparkling Lake... | reverse complement strand
GACGGTGTCGATCGCTTTGCTCGTCTCCGCCATCGTATCGCTGACCGACGCCGATGCTGTGCGCCTGGCTGCTCGATCATTTGCCCGACGATCGGCGCAACACGTTCCAGCGGATGTCCGAACGCGGCATCACCGCGATGACGAACTTCTACGCGCGCACGCTCGACAGGGCACTGCGCCATCCCGGCCTGATGCTCGCGGCGACGGTGCTGACCCTGTTCGTCACCGCCTGCCTGTATGTCTGGGTGCCGAAGGGCTTCTTCCCGCAGCAGGATACCGGCATCATCCAGGCCGTCGCCGAGGCGGAGCCCGACGTGGGCTATGAAGCGATGGCCGCGCGAGTGCAGAAGGCCGGCAACCTGATCTCCAAGGACCCTGAGGTCGACAACGTCTATTACTGGATCGGCTCCAATCCGACGCTGTCGAACGCGCGGATGATGATCAACCTGAAGCCGCACAAGCAGCGGACGTCATCCGCTGCGGTGATCATGTCCCGCCTGCGCAAGCGGGTCGCGGGGGTCGAGGGGCTCGATGTCCATCTGCAGTTGCGGCAGGACATCCAGATCGGCGGCCGTACCAGCAAGACCCAATATCAATATACGCTGCAGAGCGTCGACGTCGAAGCTCTGTCGCGCTGGGCCGATATCCTCCAGGCCAGGCTGGCGAAGCTGCCGGCGCTGGAGGACGTCTCGTCCGACGCCGAGAAGCAGGCGACGTCGGCGAAGCTGGAGATCGACCGCACGACGGCCTCGCGCCTCGGCGTCTCCGTCCAGGCGATCGACGATGCGCTCTACGATGCCTTCGGTCAGCGGCAGGTCGCGACGCTGTTCACCCAGCTCAATCAATATCATGTCATCGAAGAGGTCGATCCGCGCTTCCAGCTTTCGACCGAAGCGCTCGACCATCTCTACGCCCGCTCTTCCTCGACCGGCGCTCTGGTGCCGCTCTCCATGGTCGCGAAGGTGGTCGACGGCGTGCAGCCGATCGCGGTCAACCACGACGACGGCTATCCGTCGATCACCCTGTCCTTCAACCTGGCGCCGGGACGATCGCTGGGCGAAGCCGTCGATGCGGTGTCGCAGGTCGAGCAAGATCTCGAAATGCCGTCGTCGATTCATGGCGAATTCTCGGGCACGGCGGCGGCGTTCCAGGATTCGCTCGCCAGCCAGCCCTGGCTGATCCTGGCGGCGGTGATCGCGGTCTATATCGTGCTGGGCATCCTCTACGAGAGCGCGATCCACCCGCTCACGATCATCTCGACCTTGCCCTCGGCCGGTCTCGGCGCGCTGCTGGCGCTGCTGCTGTTCGGACAGGAATTGTCGATCATGGGGATGATCGGGATCATCCTGCTGATCGGCATCGTGAAGAAGAACGCGATCATGATGATCGACTTCGCGTTGGCGGCCGAGCGCGGCGGCATGTCGCCGGAAGACGCGATCCGCGAAGGTGCCGTGCTTCGTTTCCGGCCGATCATGATGACGACGATGGCGGCGTTGTTCGGCGCGCTGCCGCTGGCCTTCGGGGTCGGCGCGGGTGCGGAGCTTCGGGTGCCGCTGGGCATCGCGATCGCGGGCGGATTAATCGTCAGCCAGGCACTCACGCTCTATGCGACGCCGGTGATCTATCTCTGGTTCGAAGCGCTGCGCAGAAAGCTCGAGGGTGTCGATACGGCGCCCGTCCCCGATCTCGAGCTGCTGCCGGATACCGACGCGCACCTCGCTGCACAGCAGCACCGTGGATAAGCCGCCGCCACCCGACGCGCTTTTGCAGGGCCGGCGGTGGCTGTCGTCGCGCACCGCACGGCTGAAACCGCAGCAATTGATGCTGCTCAACCGCATCCTCGAACTCGGGACGATGCACCGTGCGGCGGAGGCGCTGCACATGTCGCAGCCGGCCGCGACGAAGCTGCTGCAGGATCTGGAGGACGCGCTCCAGTCGCCGCTGTTCACGCGCCACGCGCGGGGCATGGAGCCGACGGCGGCGGGGCTTCGCGCGGGCCAGCATGCGAAGTTCGTCCTCGCCGAGCTGGAGCGCATGGCGCAGGACGTGGCGGGGTTGCGCGAAGGCATCAGCGGCTCGGTCCGGATCGGCGCGGTGATGGCAGCCGTGCCCAAGCTGATCGTGGAGGCACTGGCGCATCTCGCCGCGCGCTATCCCTCGATGCAGATCACTTTGCTGACCGACACCAGCGACACGCTGCTGCGCGGGTTGCGGGCCGGCGAGATGGACGTGATGGTCGGCCGGATCGTCGGTGCGGAGGAGGTCGATCGGCTACGCTATGAGCCGCTCGCCGAGGAGCGGCTGATCGTGGTCGCGGCCTGCGATCACCCGCTGCGCGACGTCCCGTCCCTGACGATGGAGGATCTGGCGCACGAAAGCTGGGTGTTGCCCGTCCCCGGCGCACCCGCCCGCCGCGCGATCGAATCCGCCTTTCACGCGCTGGGCATGCGCGTGCCGAGCCACCCGGTGCAGGCCGCGTCGATGATCGCGACGGCCACGCTGATGCAGCATTCGCGGATGATCGGCGTCGTCCCCGACAGCATCTACCGCTATTTTTCCGAACTCGGCGTGCTCGCACAATTGCCGGTGCATCTGCCCGCGGGGATCGAGCCCTACGGCCTCGTCACGATGGCCGATCGCCCGCTTTCCGCGGCGGCCGAAACGGTGATGAGCGTGCTGCGGCAGATGGCACGGAGCGATGACGCAGCACCCAGCGATCACGATTCCTGATCGGTCGATCCGGTGTTACGATTTGTCGCCCGGTGGTGAAACGATCAGGGTCTTCTCCATCGAGAAAGCCCGTTTGCGGGCGACATGGGAGAGGATGGTCTGACGGCGCCCGGCCGCTTTGCAGCGGCTTCGGCGAAGGCGGAGCATCGCGCCCAAGAAGGATGGGGCAGGGTGCAAGCAGAGCCATCACGACCGGTCGTTGCCGTAACGCTTGGCGATGCTGCGGGCATCGGCCCCGAGCTGGTCGCGCGGCTTCTGGCGAGCCGGGAAACGCGCCATGGCATCGCCACCCTGCTGATCGGCGACCCGTGGCTCTGGGCTGCGGCGCAAAGCCTCACGACGCTGGACGTTCCGACCGTTTCCGTCTCGTCGACGGCGGAGGCGCGGTCGATCGGCGCGGGCGAGATCGGCTTTCTTGCGGTGGACAGCATCGCCGAGAGCGAAGTCCGGATCGGTGAGATCGGGGCCGCCACCGGCCGCGGGACGCTCGACGTGCTCACGATCTGCCTCGACGGCGCACTCGCGGGCCATATCGACGCGATCTGCTTCGCGCCGCTCAACAAGGCGTCGATGAAGGCTGGCGGGCTCGCCTTCGAGGACGAGCTGCACTTCTTCGCCGATTACCTCGATGCCGAAGGATATATCTGCGAATTCAACACGCTGGGCGATCTGTGGACGTCGCGGTTGAGCAGCCATGTGCCGCTCAAGGACATCTTCGAACTCATCACGCCGGACCGGATCGAGCAGGCCGTGGCGCTGACCGCCCGGACGCTGCGTGAAGCGGGCTACACCGCGCCGCGCATCGCGGTCGCCGCGCTCAATCCGCACGGTGGCGATGCCGGAACCTGCGGGCGGGAGGAGATCGAGATCATCGCGCCTACCGTCGGCCGGCTCAACGCACAGGGCATCGCGACCGAGGGTCCGTATCCTGCCGACACCATCTTCCGCCGTGCCCGCGACGGCGATCTCGATGCGATCGTGACCATGTATCACGACCAGGGGCAGATCGCGATCAAGCTGATGGGATTCGAACGCGGCGTGACGGTGCAGGGCGGCCTGCCAGTGCCGATCACGACGCCCGCGCACGGCACCGCCTTCGACATCGCCGGCCAGGGCATCGCCAACGTCGGGCCGATGGCGGCGGCGTTCGCGCTGGCATCCCGGATGGCGGCCAACCGCCACCGCGCACCGCTGGTGGAGACTGTGGCATGACGACGATCACCCAGGTCCGCGCGCGCGTGTTCGAATGGCACGGGCCCACCGTGCCGCCGGCCGAGCATTTCTGCACGAACGCGATCGATATCGTCCGCTCCGACGGCGATCGCATGGGCAGCTTCCGCTTCCACGCCTGGACGGTGGTGGAGATCGAGACCGACGACGGCCTGGTCGGCCTCGGCAATGTCGCGCTGGCCCCGTCGGTCGCCAAGCTGATCGTCGATCGCTACCTCGCGCCGCTGATCATCGGCAGCGATCCGCTCGATACCGAGCATCTCTGGCAGAAGATGTACCGCGCCACCCACGCCTGGGGCCGCAAGGGCATCGGCATGGCCGCGATCAGCGCCGTCGATATCGCGCTGTGGGATCTGAAGGGCAAGATCCTCGGCCAGCCGGTCTTCAAGCTGCTCGGCGGGCGCACCAAGACCCGCATCCCTTGCTACGCCAGCAAGCTCTACGCCGGCCCGATCGATGCGATTCAGCGCGAGGCGCAATCGTACATCGATCAGGGCTTCACCGCGATGAAGATGCGCTTCGGCTATGGCCCCGCCGATGGGCCGCAGGGCATGCGGCGCAATCTCGACAGCGTCGCCGCGGTTCGCGAGGTGATCGGCCCGGACGTCGATCTCATGCTCGAATGCTATATGGGCTGGACGCTCGATTATGCGCGGCGGATGCTGCCGAAGCTGGAGCGGTTCGAACCGCGCTGGCTGGAAGAGCCGGTCATCGCCGACGAGATCGACAGCTATGCCGCGCTGGCGAAGCTGACCCATATCCCGATCTCCGGCGGCGAGCATGAATTCACCGTCCACGGCTTCCGCCAATTGCTCGAGCGGCAGGCGATCGGGGTCATCCAATATGACACCAATCGCGTCGGCGGCATCACGGCGGCGCAGAAGATCAACGCGCTGGCGGAGGCATTCGGCATACCGGTGATCCCGCACGCCGGGCAGATGCACAATTACCACCTGACCATGGCCTCGCTCGCGAGCCCGATGGCCGAATATTTCCCGCCGCACGACGTCGAGGTCGGCAACGAGCTCTTCTACTTTCTGTTCGAGGGCGATCCTCTGGCCGAAGGCGGATGGCTCGACCTGCGCGACGACGTGCCCGGCTTCGGGCTCACCCTTTCGACGCGCCATCAAGAGTCGTTCCATGTCATCGAATAGCGCGTCGTCCCCCGTTCCGGTGCGTCGCTCGCGGCCGCTGATTTCGGCCAGCGGCAAGGTCTTTGCTTTGCTGTGCGGGCTGAGCTTCCTGCTCTACGTCGATCGCGTCGCGGTCTCGACGGCGGCGGGCCCGATCCAGAAGGACCTCGGGCTCAGCAACTTCCAGCTCGGCATCGCCTTCTCCGCCTTCGCTTACGGCTATTTCCTGACGCAGGTGCTCGGCGGCTTCGTCGCCGATCGCTTCGGATCGCGCGGCACGATCGCGCTTGGTGTCGCGATCTGGATCGTCACGACGCTTGCGACCGGGCTGGTCGGCGGGCTCGCGGCGCTGTTCGCGGTGCGGCTGGTGCTGGGGTTCGGCGAAGGCGTCGTCCTGCCGGCATCGGCACGGGCGATCGCGCAATGGTTTCCCAAGAAGCGGCGGGGGCTGGTGCAGGGCATCACCCATTCCTTCTCCCGGCTGGGCAATGCAATCACGCCGCCGCTCGTCGCGACGCTGGTCCTGCTGCTGAACTGGCGGATCAGCTTTTACGTGCTGGCGGCCGGTACGGCGGTCTGGCTGGCCTTCTGGCTGCTGCTGTATCGCGACGACCCGGCCGAGGACCCCGCGATCACGCAGGGCGAGCTGGACGCGATAGCGGTCGATGCCGCACCTCCGCGCGTGCGTGACGCGGCGACGCCCTGGTGGCCGCTGCTGCGCCGCGTGTCGCCGACCGCCGCGGTCTATTTCTGCTATGGCTGGACGGCCTGGCTCTACTTCACCTGGCTGCCGAGCTTCTTCCTCCATGCCCACGATTTCGACATCAAGAAATCGGCGCTGTTCTCCTCGGGCGTCTTCCTCGCAGGCGTCGTGGGCGATGCGCTCGGCGGTGTCCTGGCCGACAAGATCTTCGCCCGCACCGGCAGCCTCTTCAAATCCCGTTCGCTGCTGATCAGCGGGGCTCTCCTGGCCTCGATCGTCTGCCTCGTCCCGGTCCTGATCGCGACGGACATGACGATCGTCACGCTCTCCCTGAGCGGGGCCTTCTTCTTCACCGAGATTGCGGTCGCGCCGATCTGGCTCGTCGCGGTGGACGTCGCCCCGGACAATGGCGGCACCGCGAGCGGCGTCATCAACTCCTCGTCTGCCGTCGCGGGGATCATCTCGCCGATGATCTTCGGGTTGATCATCGACTGGAGCGGCAGCTGGACGGCGCCCTTCGTCGGCTCGATCATCCTGCTTGCGCTCGGTGCGGTGCTGGCGCTGCGCATCCGGCCCGATCTCAGCATCGATCGCTTCGGGACGGTGCATGCGACCCATGATCCGGCGCGGGCATCATGACTCGTACCGCGCCCCGCTATTCCGGTGTCTTTCCGGTCGTGCCCACCACCTTCGACGAGGATGGTGGGCTCGATCTCGTCAGTCAGCGCCGGGCGCTCGATTTCTCGATCGATGCGGGCTCGGACGGGCTTTGCATCCTGGCGAACTTCTCGGAACAGTTCGCCCTGTCCGATGCCGAGCGGCAGGAGATCATGGAGGTCTGCCTCGATCATGTCGCCGGCCGCGTGCCCGTGATCGTGGCGGCCAGCCATTATTCGACCCGCGTCACCATCGAGCGTTGCCGCGCGGCCGAGGCGCGCGGGGCGGCGATGGTGATGCTCATGCCGCCTCACTATGGCGGCACCGTCCGCGTGCCCGAGCCCGCTATCCGCGACTATTTCGCGGCCGTGTCCGACGCGATCGGCATCCCGATCATGGTGCAGGACGCGCCGATGAGCGGCACGCCGCTGTCGGTCCCCTTCCTCGCTTCGATGGCGCGGGAGATCGAGCAGGTCTCCTACTTCAAGATCGAGGTGCCGCAGGGCTCTGCCAAGCTCGAGGCGCTGATCGCGCTCGGCGCCGATGCGATCGAGGGGCCGTGGAGCGGAGAGGAAGGGATCACCCTTCTCGCCGATCTCGACGCGGGAGCGACGGGATCGATGTGCGGTGGCGGATATCCCGACGGCATCGGCGCCATCCTCCGCGCGTACCGGTCGGGCGATCGCGCTGTGGCCGTCGCGGCCTATCAGCAGTGGCTGCCGCTCATCCTGACCGAAAACCGCCAATGCGGGCCGGCCGCCGCCAAGGTGCTGATGCGGCATGGCGGCGTCATCGCTTGCGATGCCTCGCGTGCGCCGACGCCGGCGCTCCCCGTCGCAGCGCGCACGCGCCTGATCGAAGCCGCCGAGGCCCTCGATCCGACGGTCCTGCGGTGGACCCCGCAAAGCACGACCCAGCAAGATATAATGACCGGAGAGATGCGATGACCCGCCTCACGCTACACCTGACGACCGCCATGGGATTCGCCGCCTTGCTGCTCGGCAGTAGCGCGGCGCAGGCGCAGAAGGCCCCTGCGCAGGACCCGCTCGCCCAGCAGAAGGCGCGTGCGGCCGGGCTCAAGACCAAGGGGCACCGCGTCTTCTACACCCAGAAGTTCGATCTGTCGGACCTACCCGAATATAAGCCGACCCAGCAGGTCTCCGGCGTGATCCGGCAGTGGGGCTCCAACTATCTCGCCGACAGCCCGCTCGCCCAGATGCTGGAGGATGGCTTCCGCAAATATCACCCGAACGTGACGTTCGAGGACAATCTCGGCAGCACGTTCATCGGCGTCGCCGGGCTCTATACCAAGAAGGCCGACATCGCCGCCATGGGCCGGCGGCCGACCTGGGACGAACTCCAGGGATATCAGCGCGTGTTCAGCGCGCTCCCCGTCGAGATCGTGATGGCGACGGGTTCGCTCGACGTGCCGGGCTGGACCTTCGCGCTGGTGCCGTTCGTCAACAAGGACAATCCGCTCAAGACGCTCACGCTGGAGCAGCTTGATGGGATCTTCGGTGCCCAGCGCGACGGCGGCTGGGTCAGCAACGATTGGGATCCCAAGGCCGCGCGCGGGCCGGAGAAGAACATCCGCACCTGGGGTCAGCTCGGGCTGACCGGCGAATGGGCCGACAAGCCGATCCACGTCTACGCCTACAACCTCAACTACCACTTCCCCCGCGATTTCGCCGAGCGCGTGATGGGCGGCGGGTATAAGTGGAACGAGACGATGAAGGAGTTCAGCAACGTCGTGCGGGTCGGCTCCGACGGCGTCGCCAAGCTCTACGGCGCCGGCGACCAGATGCTCGATACCGTCGGCGAGGACAAATATGGCATCACCTATGCCGGCCCGGTCGAGGGGAAGAACGTCAAGACTGTGCCGCTCGCGCGGACGGCGAACGGCGAATATGTGATGCCCACGCTCGAGACGGTGCGCGAGCATCGCTATCCGATGGCGCGCGAAGTCTATTACCTCGCCAATCGCGAGGTCGGGAAGAAGATCGAGCCGCTGTTCGCCGAATTCCTCCGCTACGTCGTCAGCCGCCAGGGCCAGGAAGCGGTGATGAAGGACGGCAAGTACCTGCCGCTGACCGCCAAGCTCTCCCGTGAGCAGATCGCCAAGATCGATGCCGTCGGCGAGCCTTTCCACGCTTCCGAATGACCCGACCCACAAGAACAACGATATCGAGGAGAAGAGACATGAAGACGCCTTTCGCCCGTCGCCTCCGCGCCGCGGCCCTTGTCGGCGCGACGATCGCGGCCGTCACCGTCAGCTCTGCCTTCGCGCAGACCCCTGCCAGCGGCCCGCCCGAGGAGCGCCCGCACGACTTCATCCTGCGCAACATCACCGTCACCGACAAGAAGGCCGATCCGAAGAGCTTCGCCAACGGGACGGCTGCGCAGCGCGACGTCAAGCAGAGCAAGCAGCCGCCATCCTATACCAAGACCTTCGATCTGAGCGGCATCCCTGCTTACCAGCCGCGCTACCAGCTGACCGGCAAGGTCCGCGTGTGGGGCAACAATTACATGCTGAGTTCGGGCCTGGCGAAGGCGTGGGGCGAGGCGTTCAAGAAGCGTCACCCCGGCGTCGAGCTCGAATTCGTGCTGCCGAGCGTCGCGATCGCCACGCCATCGCTCTACTTCGGTGTCGCCGACGTCGCGATGACGCACGAGCCGACTTTCTACGACTCCCTCACCCACGTCCGCATCCTCGGCTACGAGCCGATCGGCTTCAAGGCGCTGACCGGCGCCTATGACTCCCCCGGCTGGATGAACACGATGGCGGTCGTCGTCCACAAGGACATGCCGATCGACCGGATCAACTTCGATCAGCTCGACGGCGTCTACGGCGGCACCCGGACGGGCGCCTGGAAAGGCTTCACCTGGCACCCCGAACTGGCGCGCGGATCGGAGAAGAACATCCGCACCTGGGGGCAATTGGGCGTGAAGGGGGCGCTCGCGAACAAGCCGATCACGCCCTACGGCTATTCGGTCATCTATTCGACCGCCGTCGAATTCTCGCGCCGCGTGCTCCAGTCGAGCAATCGCTGGAACGGCGATCTGCACGATTACGGCAATATCGTCCGCCCCGATGGATCGACCTATCTGCAATATGACCAGATCCTCGATAATCTGCGCAAGGATCCGTACGGCATCGCCTACGTCCGCTATCAGCCGAGCCTGGACAAGGAGTTCAAGGTCCTGAAGCTCGCCAAGACGGCGGCCGGACCCTATGTCGATTTCACCCTCGATAACGTCCAGAACCGCAGCTACCCGCTGGCCGGTGAATTGAGCTTCTTCACCTCCGTGAAGCCCGGCACGAAGATGAATCCCGCGGCTTACGAGTGGATCAACTTCATCCTGAGCCGCGAAGCGCAGGACATCATCCAGACGGTCGACCGGAAATATCTGCCGCTGACGCCTGAGCTCGTCGCCGAGGAGCGCAAGCGCCTCGAGCAATATTGATCATTTGAACCGCGGGACGGGGCCACGGCCTCGTCCCGCACGATATGGAAGGGTGCTGGCATGCAGATCAGCCAGGAACGCTGCATCGGGTGCGGCAATTGCACCTACGTCTGCCCGATGGGGGCGATCTACATCGATCCCGCGACGCGCAAGGCGACGATCAACGACGATGCCTGCGTGGAATGCTATGCCTGCTACAATGGGCTCAGCCGCGAGGTCCTGCCGCCCAGGACGGCACGGATCGCCCGGCGGATCGCTTCCAAACTGCTGCTGCGTTTCGAGCCCGATCCGGACATCTGCCCGACCTCGGCGTTCGAGCCGAACGAACTCACATGGCCGCGCGTGGTGCGCCGCGCCTTCTCCGATCCGCGGGTGCCGCATGAATCGACGGGGATCGTCGGGCGCGGCACCGAGGAGGTGAAGACCAACGACGTCTCGGCCCGGATCGGCGTCGGCGAAGTCGGCTTCACGATCGAGTTCGGCCGGCCCGGCGTCGGCGCCCGCTTCCGCGACGTCCAGGAAATGAGCCGCGCGCTGGCCGCGATCGGCGTCGCGTTCGAAAAGAAGAACCCCGTGACATCGATGATGACGGACACCACGACGGGCGACATCCGCGAAGACGTACTCGACGAAAAGGTGATGTCGGCGATCCTCGAGATCAAGGTTGGTGTCGAGCGGACCGAGGAGATCATCCGCACGGTCTGGGCGGTCGAGAAGCGCCTCGATACGATCGTGGTGCTGGGCGTCGGCACCCGCTGCGACGACGAGGGCGAAGAGACCGTCGTCGCCCCCATCCTCGAACGGCTCGGCTACACGCTCCACCGCGCCAAGACCAATTTGGGCCTCGGCCGCAGCGTCCTTCGCGAGATCGCCTCATGACCAACACGCTACATCGCTACGGTACCGCCGAAAGCTTCGTCGACGATTATGTCGTCATCGCGATCCCGACGAAGGGCGGCCAGACCGGAGGCGATCCGCTGCCCGCGCTCCGCCGCTTCCACGAGATCGCCCTGGACTATCATCCGGTGAGCCTGGGCGACGCCATCAAGGGCGGCAGCTTCCGCCCGACCCGGCACCGATCGATGTGGCAGCATTTCTTCGAGGAGCGGCCGAGCGCGCCCGATTTCGACGAGGTGATCGATACGATCGAATCCCCAACCACCTTCTCCGTCGTGTTCGACAATCGCGAGAATGCACAGGCGTTCGTCAGCCGCATCGCCGACGAGGATTTCGGCCTCAGCATCAACGTTTCGAGCTCGATCGCGAACGGCCAGAATTGCTGCAAGGCCGCCAACCTCACGCGCCACAGCGTCGCTTATTCGCTGGGCTACGAAGGCATGCCTGACAATCTGCCCAACCGGCACGCGATGATGCTGTCGACGATGTGTGGCCACGGCATGATCAGCCTGTCGCTCGCCAAGAAGATGATCGATTATGTGAAGGAAAACCGCATCAAGCCCGATGCCGCCGTCGCGACCCTCGGTCGCTTCTGCTCCTGCGGCATCTTCAACCCCTCCCGCGCAAAGCGCATCCTGAAGCAAGCCCGCACCGGAGGGTTCTAATTTTTGCCTCTCGCCGACGCCTAAAGCTTCTTCGTCGAGAGCAGGAGTGAGGTTTCGCTGTTGGCGATGCCGCCGATCAGACGGATGGCGTCGAGGCAGTCGCTGAATTCGCTCAGCGAGGCGGCGTCGAGTTCGACGACGAAATCCCAGCGGCCGTTGGTGGTGTGGATGCAGGCGACCTGCGGCAGGCCGTGGAGCTTGCGCGCGACCTCGTTCGATCGTTCGCCCTCGATCGCGATCGACATTACCGCGCGCACCCGCTGCGCCTCCATCTCCGGCACGGTGCGGATCGTGAAGGCCTGGATGATGCCGCGCGTCGTCAGCCGGGTGATGCGGTTCTGCACGGTGGCGCGCGAGACGCCGAGGCGGGCGGCGAGCGTCTGCGCGGGGCAGCGCGAGTCGGCGCGGAGCAGGGCGATCAGGCGATGGTCGAGCTCATCCAGCATATCGCCAGATCGACTAGCACTTTGCGTAAAACAAATACAATTCTTATCGCTTTGACGGCTTTTCGCTAGCAGCACCCGTCGCCATCCTGCCCGTCGAATTTGCAAAAAGGGGCCTTGTTCGATGATGGATCGACCCGTCTTCGTGATGACCGACGCGGCGCATTTCGACGTCAGCTATCAGATCAACCCGTGGATGCGGCCGAACGCGTGGGAGGCCGATCCCGCGGCGTGTCGCAGGCAGGCGGACGGCGGATCGCGGGCCTTGCAGGCGGCGATCGCGCTGGCAGGCGGCAGGGTCGAACTGATCCCGGCGGTGCCCGGCCTCCCCGATCTCGTCTTCCCGGCCAATGCCGCGATCGTGCTCGACCGCGTCGCGCTGATGGCGCGCTTCCTCTGCCCGGAGCGGCAGGGTGAGGAGGCGGTGCTGCTGCGATATTTCGAAGGGCTCGCCGAGCGCGGCCTGATCGACGAGATCGTGACGCTGCCCGACGGCCTCTATCAGGAGGGCGCGGGCGACGCGATCTGGGATGCGGCGCGCGGGCATTTCTGGATCGGCTACGGCCAGCGCTCCAGCCGCGCCGCGACGACGCGGATCGAGCGGGTGTTCGATCGGCCGACCGTCGCGCTGCGGCTCGTCAGCCCGCGCTTCTACCATCTCGATACCTGCTTCTGCCCGCTGTCGGGCGGCGAGGTGCTCTACTATCCGCCCGCCTTCAGCGCCGAGGGGCTGACGTCGATCCGCGTCCATATCGCGCCCGAGGATCGCATCGAGGCGAGCGACGAGGAGGCGGCGGCCTTCTGCGTCAACGCGGTCAACATCGGCCGGACCATCATCATGGCGCGGGCGCCGGCGAGCCTCAGGACCCGGCTGGAAGCGCGCGGCTACGAGCTTGTCGAGGTCGATCTCGATCCCTTCATCCTTTCCGGCGGAGCGGCCTATTGCATGACGCTCCGCCTCGACCGGACGAGCGCCTTCGCCGCGCTCGCCGCAGCGGAGTGACGCGCATGACGACGACCGAAGACCTGATCGCGCTGGAAGGCCGCTATGGCGCGAAGAACTACAAGCCGCTCGATGTCGTGCTGACGCGCGGGGAGGGCGTGCACGTCTGGGATGTCGAGGGGCGGCGCTACCTCGATTGCCTGTCGGCCTATTCGGCGGTCAACCAGGGCCATTGCCATCCGAAGATATTGGCGGCGATGACCGAGCAGGCGGGCCGGCTGACGCTGACTTCGCGCGCTTTCCGCAACGATCAGCTGGGGAGCTTCTACGAGGAACTGTGCACGCTCACCAACTCGACCAAGGCGCTGCCGATGAACTCGGGCGCGGAGGCCGTGGAGAGCGCGCTCAAGCTGGCGCGCAAATGGGGTTATGAGGTGAAGGGCGTGCCGGAGGGGCGGGCCGAGATCATCGTCTGCTCGGACAATTTCCATGGGCGGACGGTGGCGATCGTCGGCTTCTCGACCGATCCGGCCGCGCGCGGCGGCTTCGGCCCGTTCGCGCCGGGCTTCCGGACCGTGCCTTATGGCGATGCGGCGGCGCTGGAGGCGGCGATCACGCCGAACACAGTCGCCTTCCTCGTCGAGCCGATCCAGGGCGAGGCCGGGGTGATCATCCCGCCCGAAGGCTATCTGCGCAAGGCGCGCGAGCTGTGCAGCCGCCACAAGGTGATCCTGATCCTCGACGAGATCCAGACGGGGCTCGGGCGTACCGGCAAGCTGCTCGCCGAGGAGCATGAGGGGATCGAGGCCGACATGACGCTGATCGGCAAGGCGCTGTCGGGCGGATTTTACCCCGTGTCGGCGGTGCTTTCGAGCCATGAGGTGATGAGCGTGCTGCATCCCGGCGAGCATGGCTCGACCTTCGGCGGCAATCCGCTGGCCTGCGCGGTGGCGCGGGCGGCGCTGCGCGTGCTGGTCGAGGAGGATATGATCGGCAATGCCGCGCGGGTGGGGCGCTATCTGCTGGAAGGGCTGCGGTCGATCCGGTCGGACATCGTGCGCGATGTGCGGGGGCGTGGGCTGATGCTGGCAGTGGAGCTCGACCCGGCGGCGGGCGGTGCGCGGCGGGTGTGCGTCGCGCTGCAGGAGCGCGGCCTGCTGGCGAAGGAGACGCACGACCACACGATCCGCATCGCGCCGCCGCTGATCCTGAGCGAGGCGCAGGCGGACTGGATCGTGGACCAGTTCGCCGAGGTGCTGGTGGGGGAATATGCCTAATCGTCATTGCGAGCGTAGCGAAGCAATCCAGCTCCAGCCGGACTCTGGATTGCTTCGCGATGCTCGCAATGACGGCGCGTGCACTGGACTCGTCTCGGATTGTATCCTAACGATTGTTAGAACAATGTGGAGCGTGAACCTTGGCCGCCGATCTTCCGCATCTACCCTCGCTCGGCTTCGTCGGCACCGGCACGATTTCGGCGGCGATCATCGAGGGGCTGGTGGCGGCTGGCCTCGATACGCCGATCCTCGTGTCGCCGCGTAACGCCGACATCGCGGCCGACCTCGCCGCGCGCTTCGCCACCGTCGAGATCGCCAAGGACAATCAGGCGGTGCTCGATGGCAGCGACCTCGTCGTGCTCGCGGTGCGTCCGCAGATCGCGGCCGAGGTGCTGGCCGAACTGCGCTTCCGGCCCGATCATCGGGTGCTGAGCCTGATCGCGACGGTGTCGCTTGACTGGCTGGGCCAGGCCACCGCGCCTGCCGCGAAGGTGACGCGCGCCGTGCCGCTGCCCCCGGTCGCGCGCCGTCAGGGGCCGACGGCGGTGTTTCCGGCCGATCCTCTGGTCTGCGCGCTGTTCGATGCGCTGGGCACGGCGATCGCGCTCGACGACGAGGCGGCGTTCGACGTATTCTCCGCGGCGACCGCGATCATGGGCAGCTATTTCGCCTTTGCACACACGATCACGGCGTGGATGGAGGACGAAGGGGTCGGGCCGGACAAGGCCCATGCCTTCATGGCGCAGATGCTCGAAGGGCTGGGCAGCGCGCCCAAGGCGAGCCCCGGCCGCAGCTTCGCCGAACTCTCCGACGAGCATCAGACCAAGGGCGGGATCAACGAGCAGATCCACCGCGCCGTGACCGAGAAGGGCGTGATGACCAATCTCGATGCCGCGCTGGATGGCGTACTGGCGCGACTGCGCGCCGGGCGGGGGAAGTAAGCGCGATGCCCTCGGCCGATGCCGTGATCAGCGACGTGATCGGCGCGATCGGTCGCCAGGATTTCGTCGCGCGGACGGCGCACAGCCTGCGCACGCTGGCTGGCTTCGATCTGATGGCGACGGTGCTGCATGCGCCGGGCGGGCAGGCGCGGCTGCTGGCCGACAATTTCGACGAGGTCGATTGCCGCGCGGCGGTCGAGACCTATGCGCGCGTCACCCATCCGATCAATCCGATGCTGGCCGAGCGCGGGGCGGTGCGGGCGTGCGAGTTCGCGCCCCAGCCCCGGACGCTGGCGGCCCTCCACCCGCATGTGCTGCGCGATCCGCAAGAGGAGATGGGCTTCCGCACGATGGGCTGGCCGGCGCGGCAGGAAGAGATCGGGCTGTATGTGCCCGGCTGGGGCGGGGTGATCGAGATCGGGCTTTACCGGCGGCGCGGACGCTACGGCGCTTCGCGCACGACGATGCGGGCGCTGCAGGGGCTGGCGCGGCCGATCGCGGCGGCGTTCGAACGGCACGATGCACTGACCCGCCCGGCGGCGGACAGCGGCGGGCTGACCAAGCGCGAGGCCGAGGTGTGCGAACTGCTGCTGCGCGGCTGTTCGAGCGAGGCGATCGCGCTGCGGCTCGGCATCGGGCGCTACACGGTGAAGGATCACCGCAAGCAGATCTTCCGCAAGCTTGGGGTGGGGAGTTTGGCGGAGTTGTTCGCGGCGGCGCGCCAAGAAGGGTCATTTTCCCACATCCGCTCATCCTGAGTAGGGACTGAGCCTGTCGAAGGCCCGTATCGAAGGACATGCCCGGGCGTGTCCTTCGATACGCCATTTCGACAAGCTCAATGGCACTCAGGACGATCGGGGTTTGGATGGGTGGCTGACCCCCTCCCGAGAGGGATGATCTCGGCGCCGGGATCGGTCACAATCGCCCGCAAACATCCACTTTGGGGAATCACGATGCGCTACGTCCGGATGCCGATCGAGGTCGAGAGCCCTGAGGAATATGGCTATGGCAATATCCGCAACAATCTCTCCGAAAGCTCGATCGTCGACCAGTCGATCGGCAGCCTCGGGCTGACCATCCCCGACCTGACCTTGCTCTACGGCGAGCATCGCGGCAGCCAGCGCCTGCGCGAGCTGATCATCGCGGACGAGGGCGGCTTCGCGATCGACGACGTGCTGATCTGCGGCGGGGCGGCGAGTGCGCTGTTCATCATCGCGACCTCGCTGCTGGGGCCGGACGATCACCTCGTCGTGGTGCGGCCGAACTATGCGACCAACATCGAGACGCCGCGTGCGATCGGCTGCGAAATCGGCTTCGTCGACCTGACGTTCGAGGAGGCCTTCGCGCTCGATCTCGACAAGGTCGCTGCCGCGATCACGCCGAAGACCAAGCTGATCAGCGTCACCTGCCCGCATAATCCGACCGGCGTGATGATGACCGAGGCCGAGCTTCGCGCGCTCGTCGCGCTGGCCGAGGCGAAGGGCTGCCTGCTGCTGGTCGACGAGACCTATCGCGATCTGGCGCTGACGACCAAGCTGCCGGTCGCGGCCTCGATGGGCGAACATGTCATCAGCGTCGCCTCGCTCTCCAAGGCGTTCGGCGTGCCCGGTATCCGCGTCGGCTGGATCATCAACCGCGATCCCAAGCTGATGGAGGTCTTCCTCGCCGCCAAGGAGCAGATCAGCATCTGCGGCAGCGTGATCAACGAATGGGTCGCCGAGAAAATTCTCGAGGATCGCCACGCTTTCCTGACACGGACGCTGGCCGAATGGCGGCGGCGGTTTGCACGGCTGACCGAGTGGATCGAGGGCGAGGAACTGCTCGAATGGGTGAAGCCCTCGGGCGGGGTCGTCTGCTTCCCGCGCATGAAGGCCGATCCGCCGGGCGGTACCGACGCTTTCTACCGCCGCCTGCTGCAGGACCATGGGACTTACGTGGGGCCGGGCCATTGGTTCGAAATGTCCGACCGCCATTTTCGCATCGGCTTCGCCTGGCCGAGCGCGGACGAGTTCGAAGCCGGCCTCGCCGGTATCTCCGCCGCGCTGCGCGGCTGACCCGGAGTCCCTATGACCGACCTGATCGACCGCATCCGCGAGGCCCATGAGGCGATCCGCCCGCTCGTTCTGGTGTCGCCGCTGGAGCGGAGCGCGGCGCTGTCGGCGGCGCTGGGGTGCGAAGTGCTGCTGAAGTGCGATCACCTGCAGCCGACCGGATCGTTCAAGCTGCGCGGCGCGACGAACAATGCCCGGCTGCTGGCGGGAAAGCATGCCGAGGTGATCACCGCCTCGACCGGAAACCATGGCCGCGCGGTCGCACATGCGGCGGCGGCCTATGGCCTGCGCGCGACGGTCTACGTCGGCACGACGACGCCCGACGGCAAGCGCGATGCGATAAGGGCGGCGGGGGCGGAGCTGGTCGTGATCGACGGCGGATCGCTGGAGGCCGAACTGGCGGCGCGGGCCGAGGCGGGGCGGCGCGGCGTCCATTACCTCGCGCCCTACAATGATTTCGACACGATCGCCGGGCAGGGGACGCTGGGGCTGGAACTGTCCGAGCAGGCGCCCGAGCTCGACGCGGTGTTCATCTGCACCGGCGGCGGCGGGCTGATCAGCGGTGTCGGCACGGCACTGAAGGCGCTGTCGCCGAAGACCCAGGTGGTCGGCGTCTGGCCCGAACATTCGCGCTGCCTGCTCGATTCGCTGCAGGCGGGCGCAATCATCGCGACGCCCGAATATGAGACGCTGTCCGACGGATCGACCGGGGCGGTCGAGCCCGGATCGGTGACCTTCCCGATCTGCCAGCAGGTGATCGACCAGACGCTGACCGTCAGCGAGATCGAAATCGCGCGGGCGATGCGGGCGCTGGCCGAGGGCGATCACTGGATGGTCGAGGGCGCCGCCGGAGTGGCGCTGGCCGGGCTCGTGCAGAGCGCGGAGCGGTGGCGCGGCAAGACCGTGGCGGTGGTGCTGTGCGGGCGGAATATCGCACTCGATACGTTCCTTGGCGCGCTGGCGATGGCGCAATAGAACGCACAAACTGAGTGCTATCGCAAAACAGGACTTGACAGCGTGACGCTGATGTGCTAGGGTCTAGGCAAGCTGGAGAAATGCGCCCCGAGGGTGTGGGCGGGTTGATCCGGTGATTTTCGGAACTGTGATGGGTGCGGCTGTGGTGGGCTTTGGGGTCCGCCGCGGTCGTTTTTTTGCGTGTGTTTTTATCCCTCTCCCGCTTTCGCGGGAGAGGAGGGGCCCGCTCGCTTCAGCGAGTGGGAGGTGAGGGTCTTCTTCTTCGATGCGGTGAAGAAGAAAGAACAACAAGAAGACCCTCACCCAACCCTCTCCCGCGAAAGCGGGAGAGGGCTAAGATGGCGGCGAAAAACATTTGCGCGGGGCTCTTCCCTCCTGCGCACTTGCTGATATGGTTCTTATCAACTCGAAAAAACAATCCATCAGCTTCATGTCAGTTAGGAACGGGCAAGGGTCGATTCGATGGTCTGCGAAGCGTCCGGCGCGTCAGGTGCGCGACAGGGGGATTCGGCAAGGCCCATCGCTGGTTATGGCCCACCCGTTCTAGTCGGAGTTACACGATGCAGATTGCCCACATCCCGAAGGTGAATGCGCGCTATTGGTCCGCGATCACCTTCGCCAGCCTGTTCGGCACCAACCTTGGCGACCTCTATGCGCATGAGGCGCATCTGGGCATCTGGATCGGCACGTCGATCCTGGCGGCGCTGGCGGCGTGCGTGTTCCTGTTCGAGCGGCGCGACCACAGCCCGAACGAGATCTTCTACTGGCTGGTGATCATCATCATCCGCACCGGCGCGACCAACATCGCCGATTTCACCAAGCATCAGATTTCCTGGCCGCTGTTCGGCGCGATCCTGACCGTGCTGCTCGCCGGCTTCGCCTACGCATCGCAGCTTGGCAACAAGCGGCGCGAGGCGGAAGCCGAGGCGCAGGGCATGCCCGATACCGGCGTCGCCTACTGGCTGGCGATGCTGACCGCGGGCGTGTTCGGCACCTTCGTCGGCGATGTCTGCTCGAAGCTGATCGGGCAGGGCTATGCCTCGCTGGCGCTGGGTGCGCTGCTGCTGGCGGCGCTCGCCGTCTGGCGGAGCAACGCCACGCACCGCTTCTGGCTCTACTGGATCGCGCTCGCCATCGCCCGCACCGCCGGCACCGCGATGGGGGACTTCCTCGCCGAGAACAAGACGCTCGATATCGGCCTGCCGATCGCGACCGCGATCACCGGCGCGATCTTCGTCGCGATCCTGCTGCTCTGGCCGCGCAAGGGCGGCCGGGCCGTGCCGATCACGGCGTAGGTGGGGCGACACCCAAATAATCCTCCCCCGCAAGGGGGAGGTGGGGCCGAAGGCCTCGGAGGGGGAGGAAGCCCGGCGCTCGCTGGTGCACAGGCTTCCGCCCCCTCCGTCATCGCTCCGCGATGTCACCTCCCCCTGGCGGGGGAGGATTAAGGTTTAACACCGCGACCAGCGGTCTCTTCGAAAAGGATACCATCATGCTTCGTCGATTGTTCGTGGCGCTTTTCCTGGGATCCCTAGTCGCGATTGCCCCGCTCGCTCCTGCCGCCGCCGAGGATGCGGAAGGGCCGAATGCGCTGGTGATCAGCTACAAGGCGAGCGCGACCCACCGTGTCGCGTTCCGCCAGTATCTGGTGAGCAACCTCGCCCCCCGGCTGCGGGCGATGAAGGCGCGCGGCGAGCTCACCGATTTCCGCATCTTCTACAGCTGGTATCGCCAGCCGGCGGTGTGGGACGGGCTCGTCATCCTGCGCTTCCCGAGCTTTGCCGGCACCGCCAAATGGAATGCCGTCGAGAAGAGCCAGCCAGGCGGGCTCGATGCCGCAGGGCTGGCGCTGGCCGATCCGGTGACGAGCTATTCGACCAACCTCGCCTGGTCGCGCAATCCGGATACGGTGAAGGACGGCGAGGTCTATTATGTGATCCCCTACGAATATCGCAACGAGGCCGAATATCGCGATTATGTGAAGGGCTATGTCACCCCGCAGTTCGATGGCTGGATCGAGGACGGCGCGCTGACCGGGTACGAGATCTACATGAACCGCTACGGCACCGGCGCGCCGTGGGATGCGCTCTTCATCCAGCATTATCGCAACATCGACGCTTTCGGCCAGCGCGCGGCGCTGACCGCGAAGACCCGCGTGAAGCTGCGCGATAACCCTGTGTGGAAGGCGTGGAGCGACAAGAAGGCCGACATCCGCACCGAGGCGGAGAACAGCATCTCCGAACTGATCGCGCATTGAGCTGCAGGGGCACTCCGCTCCATCCGTCATCCCGGCGAAAGCCGGGATCCATTGTGACGAGATGCTCGGCGGGAAGCGCGATGGACAGCTGTCATGGATCCCGGCTTCCGCCGGGATGACCGGGAGGAAAGAGCGATGAGGCGCCTAATCATCGGGCTGATCGCGCTGCTCGCCGGCGCATCAGTCGCAACGGCCTCGCCGCCGATCGCGGCGAAGTCGGTGCGGGACGATGTCTTTCCGCAGGTGGAGGCGCATTATCCCGGTGGGATCGTCGCGCGGTCGCATGTCGAGTTCGCCAATTATGTCGGCTATCGGCCGCTGCAGCTGGACCTCTATCTGCATGCTGAACGGGGCGCGCCGAAGCCGCTGGTCATCTACGTCCATGGCGGCGGCTGGAGCCGGGGCGATGCGCGCGGATCGGGTGCGTTCGCGGACTGGCCGGGCGTACTCGCGGCCTTGGCGGGGCGGGGCTATGTCGTCGCCTCGGTCGATTACCGGCTGAGCGGCGAGGCGAAATTTCCGGCGCAGGTGCAGGATGTGAAGGCGGCGATCCGCTTCCTGCGCGCGCATGCGGCGGACTATGGCATCGATCCGGCGCGGGTCTATCTGTGGGGCGGCTCCGCGGGCGGGCATCTGGCGGCGCTGGCGACGGTGACGTGCGGCGTCGCGGCGTTCGATCCACCGGCCTCGACCGGGCGACTGCCGGGCTCGGAGGCGAAGGCGGCCAGGCCGCTGCCGCAATCGGATTGCGTGCAGGGGGCGGCGCTCTGGTACGGCGTGTTCAGCCTGATGCCGGCGGGCGACCATCCCGGCACTGCGCTGACGTCCAAGACGCTGACCGCGCTGCTCGGCTGCGATCCCGCGCACTGCGTCGACGTGGCGACGGCGGCGAGCCCGATCACCTATGTGAAGCGCGACACGCCGCCGCTGCTGCTGATCCACGGCGATGCCGATGACGAGGTGTCCTATGGACAAAGCGTCGCGATGGCGGGCGTGATGCGGGCGGCGGGGGCGCCGGTGGACTTCGTGAAGCTGCCGGGTTCGAACCACGGCTTCATCGGCAAGACGCCGGAGGATACGCGGCGGGATAGTCTGGCGGCGCTGGAGCGAACGTTCGGGTTTTTCGATGGGTTGGCGAAGCCCCATTAAGTCCGTCATGCCAGCGGAGGCTGGCATCTCGTGCGGCTGGGCGTGACCGAGAAAGATCCCAGCTTCCGCTGGGATGACGGCTTCTAGCTCGCCTTTGCCAGGATTAGCGGGATGATCCCGCCCGCTTCCAGCACCGATAGCTCCAGCGCGGTTTCGACTTCGGCACGGGCTTCGAAATGCTCCACCCGGCCGTCGGCGCGGTGCAGCGTCACTGCGATGGTCGCGCGGGGGGTGACCGCTGAAGCGTCGATTTCGAGACGGTCCTCGGCCTGCAGGCCCAGCATCGTCGGGTGCCGATCCGCGGGCAGGCGGAGCGGCAATATCCCCATGTTGACGAGGTTCGATCGGTGAATACGCTCGAAACTCGCGGCCAGCACCGCGCGGGCGCCGAGCAGGCTGGCGCCCTTCGCCGCCCAATCGCGCGAGGAGCCCATGCCGTAGCGTTCGCCCGCGACGATCACGACGGGGCGGTCTTCCTCCGCATGGCGCGCGGCGGCCTGCCAAAGGGGGAGGGGGGTGCCGTCGCTCGACAGGATCGTGCTGCCGGGCGGGATGGCGGGGCCGAGGAGGTTGCGGACGTTGCGGTTGGTGAAGAGGCCGCGCAGCATCACCTCCCAATTGCCTCGCCTGGACGAGAAGACGTTGAGATCGGCCGGATCGGCGCCATGATCGATCAGCCACCGCGCCGCACCGCTGTCGCGCGGGATCGCACCGGCAGGCGAGATGTGATCGGTGGTGACGTCGTCGCCCAGCACGATCAGCGGCGCGGCGCGATAGCGGCCGAGGCGGCTGTGGCGCTCGCTGCGCGCGAAGGGCGGCGGGCGCAGGTAGGTCGAGCCCGGCTCCCACGGATAGAGTGCGCCTTCGGGGGCGGGGAGTGCAGCCCAGTCCGGGTTGTTCGTCGCGGCGGTGAAGGCGGTGGCATAATCCTCGGCACGGATGGCGCGGGATGCGGCTTCGTCGATCTCGGCGCCGGTCGGCCAGAGCCGGTCGAGGGTGACACCGTCGGCAATCGCATCGCGAGTGATGTCGATCGCGGCGTCCCCGGCGAGCGCGAAGGCGACGACGAGCGCGGGGGAGGCCAGGAAAGCGTCGGTGATCTGCGGGTGGACGCGGCCGGGGAAGTTGCGGTTGCCCGAAAGGATGCCGACGGGCTCGGCGGCGATGTCCGCCATCGCGGGCGCGAGCGGGCCGGAATTGCCGATGCAGACGGTGCAGCCGTAGCCGACGATCGAAAAGCCGATCGCCTCGAGGTCTTCGAGCAGCCCGGCACGCTCGAGCATCCGCGCGGCGCTGGGCGATCCGGGCGCGAGGCTGGTCTTCACCCATGGCGGCGGGGCGAGGCCGAGGCTGCGGGCCTTGCGCGCGACGAGCCCGGCGGCGAGCAACTGGCGCGGATCGGAGGTGTTGGTGCAGCTGGTGATCGCGGCGATGGCGACGGGGCGGTGCGTGTTGCCGAGCAGGCCGGGGACGGCGGCGGTGGCGACGAGGTCCTGCGGGCGGCGCGGACCGGCGAGCGCGATGTCGACGGCGCCGAGATCGATGTCGATCACCTCGGCATAAAGCGGCGCGGCGTCGGGATCGAACCACAGGCCGGTGGCGCGAGCATAATCCTCGACGAGCGAGATCTGCGCCTCGTCGCGGCCGGTCTGGCGGAGGTAGGCGAGGGTGGCGTCGTCGATCGGGAAATAGCCGGTCGAGGAGCCATATTCGGGCGCCATGTTGGCGACGACCGCGCGGTCCCCCGCCGACAGCGCCGAAACGCCGGGGCCGAAATATTCGACGAAGCGCCCGGCAAGCTCGATCTGGCGAAGGCGGTGGGTGACGACGAGGGCGAGGTCGGTGGCGCCGACGCCTTCGCGCAAGGTGCCGGTCAGGCGGACGCCGACGACTTCGGGCACGCGCATCATCACCGGCATGCCGAACATCACGCTCTCGGCCTCCAGCCCGCCGACGCCCCAGCCGAGGACGCCGATGCCGTTGACCATGGGCGTGTGGCTGTCGGTGCCGATCAGCGTGTCGGGGATCGCCCATGTGGCGCCGTCGCGCTCCTCGGTCGTCACGACGGTGGCGAGTTGTTCGAGGTTGATCGTGTGCATGATGCCCGTGCCGGGCGGGTGGACGGTGAAATTGTCGAAGGCGTGCGCCGCCCATTTCATGAAGCTGTAGCGTTCGGCATTGCGCCCATATTCGCGGCCGAGGTTGCGGGCGGCGGCATCGGCCGCGCCATAATGGTCCACGGCGAGGCTATGGTCGGTCGAGACGTCGACGCGCAGGACGGGGTTGAGCGCGCGCGGGTCTCCGCCCGCCTCGGCCAGTGCCATGCGCGCGGCGGCGATGTCGACGAGGGCGGGGCCGCAGGTCGTGTCGTGCATCATCACGCGGCCGGGCCAGAAGGCGATTTCGGCCTCGCTGGTGCCGGTGGCGATCCAGTCGGCGAGCGGGGCGGGGTCGCCGCCGCGACGGAGGATATTTTCGATCAGGATACGGTGGACGACAGGGAGGCGCTCAAGGCCGAGGGCCGCCAGAGCGACGATGCGGTACGATGTTCCGGAACTGACGACCGTGCCCATCGGGAAATTCATCACAACTCCTTGCGCTGGCCGAGCGGCGCGGCCAGCACCATGCCGAACGACACCAATGTCAGTACCGCGAGGAAAGCGAGGCCGGTCACCGCCGCGCCGCTCGATTTGGCGATGAGGCCGACCGCATAGGGCCCGGCGAAACCGCCGAGGTTACCGATCGAATTGATCGCGGCGATCGAGACCGCGGCGGTCGAGCGCGAGAGGAACAGGCCGGGCAGCGTCCAGAACGGCGCCTTGAAGGCGTAGAAGCCGGTCAGCGCGAGCGCGAGCAGCGCGGAAGCGAGCCATGGTCCCTCGACCAGTCCGACGGCGCCGAGCGCGATGCCGGCGAGGAGCAAAGGCCATGCGGTGTGCTGGCGCCGCTCGCCGGTGCGGTCCGAACGGCGCGACCACCAGATCATCCCGACCGTCGCGACCACGTAAGGCAGCGTGGCGATCAGGCCGGTCTCGACGTTGCTGAGCGACTTGCCCGCATGCTTGATGATCTGCGGCAGCCAATAGCCGACGCCGAGGCTGCCCGCCTGATAGACGAAGTAGATCAGCGACAGATACAGCACGCGCGGCTCGCTGATCGCCTTCCAGGTGCCGAGGTGGCGGGTGGCGGTATCGGCATGTTCGGCGGCGATGGTGGCCTCCAGCCATTCGCGCTCGGCAGGCTGGAGCCATGTCGCCTGAGCGGGACGGTCGACCAGCAGCCGGTAGGTGAGCAGGCCGCCGAGGACAGCGGGTACGCCCTCGAGGATGAACATCCAGCGCCAGCCGGTGAGGCCGAAGCCGTGGACATGATCCATGATCCAGGTGCTGACCGGCGTGCCGATCACATAGGATACGGGGATGGCAGCGGTGAACATCGCCACCACCGTCGCCTGCTCTTTGCCGCGAAACCAGCTGGTGAGGTAAATGATGATCGCGGGGAAATACCCAGCCTCGGCGACGCCCAGCAGGAAGCGGGCGATGTAGAGCTGGCCGCTCGACTGGACGAAGGCGGTGGCGATCGAGACCAGCCCCATGCCGATCAGGATGCGCCCGATCCAGACGCGCGCGCCGTAGCGGGCCATCAGCAGGTTGCTCGGCACCTCGCACAGGAAATAGCCGATGAAGAAGATGCCCGCCGCGAAGCCGAAGGCATCGGCCGTCAGGCCGAGCTCGGCATTCATCTGCAGCGCCGCATAGCCGATGTTCGCGCGCTCGATGTAGGAGACCATGTAGAGCAGGAAGCAGAGCGGCACGATGCGCCGGAAGACGCGGCCCATCACCGCGCGCTCGTCGATTTCCTCTGGCATAGCCTCTCCCATAGATGTTCTTTGACAACCAGTAATACAAAGAGCAAGGGGCGGCGAGTGGAGAAATCGCGATGCGATCAGAGAATGGCGTAAAGCGCCGCGACGTGATGGGTGGATTGGCTGCGGCCGCGGCGCTCGGCGCCAGTGGCGGCGCATGGGCCGCGAAGGGGAGAGCGATGCCGGGTTTCGCATATGTCGGGTGCCGCACGAGCCGCGAGCGCAATGCCAAAGGCGACGGCATCGGCGTCTACCGGATCGGCGCGGACGGGGCGTGGACGCGGACCCAATTGGTCGGCGATCTGCTCAATCCCTCCTATCTGGCGTTCGATCGGACGCGGCGCTTTCTTTATACGGTGCACGGCGACGGCACCGAGGCGAGCGCCTTCCGGATCGATCCGGCATCGGGCGAACTCACCTTCCTCAACCGGGTGACGACCGGCGGGCGCAATCCCGTCCATCTGATGCCCGATCCGACCAACCGCTTCATGGTGATCGCCAACCATGTCGTCGCGGGCGATGTGAAGTCCGGGCTGGCGAGCCTGCCGATCGGCGCGGACGGGAAACTGGCACCGCCGGTCGACGTCGTCGCATTCTCGGGGAAGATCGGGCCGCACCGCGTCGAGCAGCCCTTCCCCAAGCCGCACCAGGCGGAATTCGATCCGAGCGGGAAGTTCATCGTCGTGCCCGACAAGGGCTGCGATCGGGTGCTGGTGTTCACGCTGGGTGCCGACGGCAAGCTGCATGCGGCCGAGGCGGCGGGGGCCGCGGCGCGCGAGACATCGGGGCCGCGCCATGTCGCTTTCCACCCCAAGGCGCCGTTCGCCTACGTGATCAACGAACTGGATTCGACCGTCGTCGCCTATCGCTTCGATCGCGCTACGGGTGCGCTGACGCCGTTCCAGTGCCTTTCGGCGCTGTCGGAGGATTTCACCGGCAACAGCCGAGGCGGCGAGATTGCGGTGTCGGCCGACGGGCGCCACCTCTACGCCTCCAACCGGGGTGCCGACACGGTCGCGGTGTTCGCGGTCGATCCGTCGAGCGGGCGGTTGCGCTGGCTGGGATCGGTCCCCTGCGGCGGCAAGACTCCGCGCTTCTTCGCGCTGGCGCCGGACGGCAAGGCGGTGTTCGTCGCGAACGAGGAGGGGCACACGATCACCCGGCTCGCGATCGGCGCGGATGGGATGCTGCAGGCGGCGAAGGTCGTGGCGGAGACGGGAAGCCCGACGTCGATTGTTTTCGGTTAGGCCCCCCACCGCTCGTGCTGAGCCTGTCGAAGCACTGTCCTTCTCTTCACCGGCGGAAGAAGGAAGGGCAACCCTTCGACAAGCTCAGGGTGAGCGGGAGTGGGCTTATTTCGCTGACTTAGACACCGCACAGGCGAAGCTTGTCGCCAGCTTCTGGTCCCCCCCGCGATAGACCGGTTCGCGGGGCCAGGCGCAGATCGGGCGCTGGTATTCGATTTTGGGTGCCTCCTCGCCGGCATAGCGGGTGGCGATCAGCTGATCGGGCGCATGGCCCTTCTCCACCCAATCGTAGAGTGCGAGCGTCATGTCGTGCGCGGCATCGCGGACCGGGGGCGTCGAATCGCGGGTCGCGGTCGAGAAATTGGTGGCGCCGGGGCCGCCCGCGCAATGGTCCATGCCGGGCACCATGAAGAGCCGGGCGAACGCTTTGGTCGCCGCCGCGCCGCCCGACTTCACCTCGACGGCGTGGAGATAGTTGATCGCCTCCAGCGGCGTGCCGACCGGATCCTGCCAGCCCATGAACATCACCAGCTTGCCGCCCGCCCTGGCGAAGGGGGACAAATCGGCCTCATTGGCATCGAACGACGCGCTGAGCTTCGCGCGGACGGTATCGATGTCGCGGCCCCAATCGAAATGCCACCAATCCCATTTGGGATCGTCGAACACCCAATAGCGGAAGAGATCGGCGCGCGAGGGTTCGGCGGGGTTGGCGGATTCGGACCAATAGCCGGTCCAGCCGGGGTGGTTGTCCTTCGGATCGGTGGTGACGCCCTCGGTGCCGAACGGATAGCCGGGATAGATCGGCTTGCCGGTGCGGGCATCACGCGGGCCGCGGTAGATTTTGGTGGCGGCGGCGATCTGCTCCTGCGTCAAACATTTGCCGGGCTCGGCGCCGGCGCGGCAGAGCAGGGTCGCGAGGCGGAAAGGGCAGCGCTGCGGGTTGGAGACGACGCCGTCGCGGACGCCGTCGAGCGCATCGCACTGCGCGACGACGCTGCGGTTGATCAGCAGCAGATCGGTGCCGGACAGGATCGGATGCCGGTCGTCGCCGGGGCGATGATTGGCGAGGTAATTCCACAGGAAGGCCATTGTCAGGCTGGTGCGGTTGTTGCCCGGCGCGCCGGCGATGATGCCGTTGAAATCGTCCGGATAGCGCTGCGCCTCGGCGAGGCCCTGGTAGCCGCCGGTCGAGCAGCCGCTGAAATAGGCCCAGTTCGCGGGCTGGTGGTAATAAGCCGCGGTGATCGCCTTGGCCGCGACGACCGATTCGTGGACGGCGCGATGGCCGAAATCGACGATGGCCTCGGGCTTGTGCCAGCCGAACCTGAGGTTGCTGCCCTGATGGCCGGTGTCGGTGGCGACCGCGACATCGCCATCGTCGAGGCGGGCGATCATCTGCTTGGTCGAGATGTTCGAGACGTAGGCGCCGTTGCCGATCATGTGCAGCCGGTGCGACCAGCGTTCGGGAGCGGGGAGCCACACCTCGAACCCGATTTCCGATCCCGCGACCGGGCGGCTGACGCCACGCACGCGGCAGAAGGGCTTCAGCCCGTCATAGGTGCGGCCTGCGCGATCGGCGACGAAATCCTCGTGGTACGTTCCCTCGACCGGCGCCGCGACCAGGATCTCGACATGCGGGATCGCCAGCGATTTGAGCGCGCCACACTCCGCCGCATAGGCAGGCGCCGCGATCGAGGTCGCCAGCGCGGCGAGGGAGAGCTTCAGCGTCTGTGATCCGGTCATGCCGGCAGAATGTATCTAATGATTCGAAAAGACAATAGCTCGGCTGGCTGTATATCGGCGGCTGAAGAGCGCGGCGCCTAGGCTGATCGCGGCGATCAGCGTCAGCCAGGCGCCCGGCATCGCGCTATTGTGCGTCGTTGCGATCAGCCAGGTGACGATGAAGGGCGTGAAGCCGCCGATCGCGGTCGCCAGGCTGTAGGCGAGGCTGAAGCCCGACGCGCCGGCCTCTTCGGGCACGATCTCGGTCAGGTGGACGACCATCGCCGAATTGTAGCTGGCGTAGATCGCCGACAGCCACAGCTCGACCAGCAGCAGCCGCAGGACGCTGGGCGCCGAGGCCAGCCACGCCATCGCCGGATAGGCGGTGAGGATGGCGAGTATGGTGCAGCCGAGCAGAATCGGCGTGCGCCCGATCCGATCCGACAGCGCCCCCATCAAGGGCAGCCAGATCAGGTTCGACAGACCGACGCCGGCGGTGATCAGCAGATTGGCGCGCTCGGGCAGGTGGAGTAGCTTGCCGAACGTCGGCGTGTAGGCGGTGATCATGTAGAAGCTGACCGTCGTTATCAGCACCATCGCCATGCCGGTCAGCACCCGGCCGCGATCGCGCCACAGATAGCCCATGATCTCCGCGGTTTCGGGGCGGGTCTTGCGCTGGGCGAAGCTGTCGCTTTCGCGCAGGTGGCGGCGCATAAGGAAAAGGAGCGGCACGATCAGGCAGCCGATCGCCAGCGGCACGCGCCAGCCCCAGTCGCTCAACTGCGCGACGGTGAGCGTCATGCCGAGGACGACGCCGACGAGCGCCGCGACGACGACCGCGATCTGCTGCGATGCGGATTGCCAGGAGACATAGAAGCCCTTGCGGTTCGCCGGCGCGATCTCGGCCAGATAGACCGAGACATTGCCGAGTTCGGCCCCCGCGGAGAAACCCTGCAGCAGCCGCCCGACCAACACGATGATCGGCGCGGCAAGGCCGATCGCGACATAGCCGGGCGTGAAGGCCATCGTCGCGATGCCGACGCTCATCAGCGCGAGCGTGAGGAGCAGGCCCGCGCGACGCCCGTGTTTGTCGGTATAGGCGCCGAGCACGATCGCGCCGAGTGGCCGCATCAGGAAGCCCACACCGAAGGTCGCGAGCGCCTTCAGCAGCGTGCCGATGTCCGAGCTGCCGGGAAAATAGGCCGATCCGATGGCGGCGGCGAAATAGCCGAACACCATGAAATCATACATTTCGATGAAATTGCCGCTGGCGACGCGGATGACGTCCCAGGCGAGATTGCGGGGCGCGGGATCGGCGGCGGGGGTGGCTTCGGTCTGCATCATCACCCTGCCAACCTCTACGCATTACAATGGATTGTCGACCGCGCGGATTTCTGGGAAAAGGCGTCGGCCGGGCCATCAAGAATGCACGCTGAATCAGCAATAATGCATTTTTGTCTTTTTACATCCATTAAAACAGTGCTACCGATCGGCGAACTCGTCTGGGGGACGCCGATCGATGACCTCTGCCTGCCGCCGTCTTGAGAGAGAGGGAAGCCCGCGCAAGCGCGGCGTCCGGCATGGCGGCGTCGATCTTGTGCGCTCTTCATCGAAGGCCGATCAAGGCGCTCGTCAGGAGCGACACACCGACGATGCGTAAAGCCCTCTCCGGCCTGATCCTGATCGCGATCGTCGCCGGAGTGTGCCTGGCTCTGGCGCGACGGGCACCGCCGCGTGCCGAAGGATCGATCCTGCGCGTGCGGATCAATGCCGACATCCTTTCGTCCGATCCCGGCATGAAGCGCGATTTCAATACCGATGCGGTGCTGATGCATGTCGTCGAAGGACTGGTCGCGCCGCGCGAGGACGGGACGATCGTGCCGATGCTGGCGAGCGGCTGGACGCTGTCGCCCGACAAGCGGACCTACCGCTTCACGCTCCGCCCCGGCATCCGCTTCCACAATGGCGCGCCGCTGACCTCGGCCGACGTCAAATGGTCGTTCGATCGCTATCTGGGCGCGGACAGCCATTGGCGGTGCAAGTCGGACCTCAGCAAGAAGGGAATCGCCGCGATCACGGCGATGCGCACGCCCGACACTCATACCTTCGAAGTCGAACTCGATCGGCCGGCACCGATGTTCCTCGGCACGATCGCACGGATCGATTGCGGCAGCACCGCCATCACGCACCGCGATTCGCTGGGGGCGGACGGCAAGTGGAAACAGCCGATCGGCACCGGCCCGTTCCGCTGGGACACGTGGCGGCACAACCAATATATCGAGCTGCGCCGCTTCGCCGACTATCGGCCGCTGCCGGGCGGCACCGACGGCAATGCCGGCGGCAAGCATGCGCTGGTCGATCGGCTGCGCTTCATGGTCATTCCGGATTCGTCGTCTGCGGCGGCGGCGCTGCTGCGCGGCAGCCTCGATCTGGTCGAGGGACTGGCGCCCAACGAGCTCGGCGGGATCAGGGGCGCCAAGGGTATCCGCATCGCCTCTGCGCTCTCGGCAGAGGAATTGAGCATCCTCCTCCAGACCGGCGATCCGGTGCTGCGCGACGTCCGGCTGCGGCAGGCGCTGGCGATCAGCATCGACGTGGCGGCGGTGACGCGCGCGGCCTCACGCGGGTGGGGCCGGGCGAACAGTTCGCCGATCGCGGTCTCGAGCCCTTATTACGGCGCGCAGGAGCGCCTCCTGATCCAGCGCGATCTGGCGCGGGCGAGGGCGCTGGTGAAGGCATCGGGTTATAAGGGCGAGCCGATCGAGCTGATCGCCAGCCACACCCCGCCCGACATGTATGACGCCGCGATCGTCATCCAGGCGATGGCGCGCGAGGCGGGGATCAACCTGCAGGTCGTCGTGCTCGACTGGGCCTCGCAATTCGCGCGCTATTCGGCGGGCCAATATCAGGCGATGATCTTCCAATTCTCCGCGCGGCTCGATCCGTCGCTGATGTTCGGCGTGCTGATCGGCGACCGCGCGACCGATCCGCGCAAGGTGTGGAACACGAAGGACGCGATCGATCTGCTCCACCAGTCGACCGTCCTCGATGGCGCGGCGCGGCAGGCGGTGCTCGACACGCTCGACCGCGATTTCCGCGCGCAGGTGCCCGCGATCCTGCTCTACAACAGCCGCCGGATCAGCGTGATGCGGTCCAGCGTCCGTGGTTTCAGGCCGTGGCAGGCGGGCACGCAGCGGCTGTGGAATGTCGATGCGGGAGGGGCCGGATGATCGGCTATATCCTGCGTCGCCTGGTGCTCGCGCTGCCCACGCTCTTCCTCGTCGCGATCATGGTGTTCTTCCTCGTCCGCCTGATCCCCGGCGACCCCGCGCAGGTGATGCTGGGCGAAGGCGCCACGCCCGAAGCGGTGGCGGCGCTGCACAAGGAACTGGGGCTCGATCAGCCGATCTATACCCAGTTCGCGATCTGGTTCGGGCATCTGCTGCGTGGCGATCTCGGCACGTCGATCAGCACCGGCGAGCCGGTCGGGCGACTACTGATCGATCGTGCGCAGACGACCGGCATCGTCGTGCTGCTGTCGGTCGGTCTCGCGACGCTGATCGCGATCGGCGCGGGCATGGTGGCGGCGTGGCGGCGGGGGAGCCTCCTCGATCTCGCGGTGATGAGCGGGGCGAGTCTTATCCTCGCCATCCCGAGCTTCTGGCTCGGGCTGCTGCTGCTGCTGGTGTTCGGCGTGTGGCTGCACTGGCTGCCGGTGGTGGGCTATATTCCCTTTTCGGAAGATCCGCTCGGCGCCTTGCTCTTCCTGATCCTGCCGATCGCGACGCTCACCATTTCCGAAAGCGGCGTGCTGATCCGGATGATGCGATCGAGCGCGATCGACGTGCTGCGGCTCGATTTCGTGACCCATGCCCGCGCCAAGGGGCTGGCCGAGCGGACGGTGCTGATGCGCCACGTCTTCCCCAATGCCTTCGCACCGACATTGACCTTGGTGGGGCTCACGATCGGGCGGCTGTTCGGCGGAATCGCGGTGATCGAGACGGTGTTCACGCTGCCGGGCCTCGGGCGACTGATGGTGACCGGCGTGCTCGCACGCGACTATCCGGTGGTGCAGGGGTGCCTTCTGTTCACGGCGCTGATCTTCGTGCTCGTCAATCTGCTCGTCGATCTGCTCTATCCTTTGTTCGATCCGCGGGTGACCGTCCAATGAGGCGGCAGGCGCATAAGCTGCTCGGGCTGGGGTTGACCGGCCTGCTGATCGCGATCGTGCTGATCGGCTTCGTCTGGCTGCCCTACGATCCGCTGGCGATCGATCTCGATCATGCGCTGGCGGCGCCGTCGCTGGCGCACTGGCTGGGCACCGACGAATTCGGCCGCGACGTCGCCGCCCGTGCGATGCTGGGTGCGCGGACGAGCGTGCTGATCGCGGTCGAGACCGTCACGGCTGCGATCGTGCTCGGCACGATGCTGGGCCTCGTCGCGGGCTTCCTGCGCGGCTGGACCGAGCGGGTGCTGATGACGATCAGCGACGCGTTGCTGGCCTTCCCCGGCATCCTGCTCGCGCTGGCGCTGATCTCGGTGCTCGGGTCTGGCAGCCTTAGCATCGTCGTCGCGCTCGCCGTTGCTTATCTGCCAGCGACGATCCGGATCGTGCGCGGATCGGTGATCTCGATCCGCGAGCGGGAATATGTCGAGGCATCGCGCGTGGCGGGCGACAGCGCGCTGTACACGATGTGGAAGCATGTGCTGCCCAATGCGATGCCGCCGATCCTGATCCTGGCGACCAGCCTGTTCGGCTGGGTGGTCCTGTCCGAAAGTGCGCTAAGCTTCCTCGGCGTGGGCGTGCCGCCGCCGGCGCCGACCTGGGGCAACATGCTCTCCTCGGCGCGGCCCTATATGTATACCGCGAGCTGGCTGAGCATCGCGCCGGGCATCTGCATCGTGCTGACGTTGCTCGGCATCAACATGCTCGGCGATGCGCTGCGCGACCGTTTCGACCCGCGAGACAATGCATGACCGAGCCGCTGCTGAGCATCGATCATCTGCGGATCGTGACCGAGGGTGCCGAGACGAAGGTGCTCCTCCACGATCTGAGCTTCGTCGTCGCGGCCGGGGAGCGGCTGGCGATCGTCGGCGAATCCGGCAGCGGCAAGACACTGGCGACGCGTGCGATTCCCGGCCTGCTCGCCGCCGGGCTCCGCCGTGAATCCGGATCGATCCGCTTCGAAGACCGCGATCTGACCGCACTCGATGAGCAGGAATTGCGCGGCGTGCGCGGGGCGGGCGTGGGGCTGGTGTTCCAGGAGCCGATGACCTCGCTCAACCCGGCGCTGCCGATCGGCGCGCAGCTGGCCGAGGGGCTTAAGCTGCATCGCGGGCTCGACGATGCCGAGATCCGCCATCGCAGCATCGACATGCTCGGCCGTGTCCAGATCAAGGACCCGGAAAGATGCCTTGCGCGCTACCCGCACGAATTTTCCGGGGGCATGCGCCAGCGGATCATGCTGGCGTCGGTGCTGCTGCTCCAGCCGCGCCTGCTGATCGCCGACGAGCCGACGACGGCGCTCGACACGCTCAGCCAGCGCGAAGTGCTGCGGCTGATGGTCGATCTGACACAGGAGTTCGGCACCGCGCTGCTGCTGATCACCCACGATCTCGGCCTCGTCGCCGAATATACCGACCGTGTCCTCGTGCTGGAAAAAGGCGTGATGGTCGAGCAGGGGGTGACCGCGGAGGTGCTGGCGCGTCCGGCCCATCCCTATACCGCCAAGCTGATCGGCTCATTGCCGCGCAAGAGCGGGGAGCGGCCGGTTAAGTTGGCGGACGAACTGCCGCCGCTGTTGGAGATCGACGGCGCGCGGATCGATTATCCCGGCAAATCGGGGCTGTTCCGCGCCGGTACGCCGAAGCGCGTGATCGACGATGTCTCGATGACCGTGCGCCCCGGCGAGATCGTGGCGCTGGTGGGTGCGAGCGGTTCGGGCAAGACGACGCTCGGCCGGGCGGCGCTGGGCTTGAAGCCGCTGGCCGGCGGCGCGATCCGCTTCGACGGCAGGGACATTTCCCGGCTCGACCGGGCGGCGATGCGTGCGTTCCGGCGCGACGCGCAACTGGTGTTCCAGGACCCCTTTTCCTCGCTGCCGCCCCATCTGCGCATCGGTGAGATCGTCGGCGCGGCGCTGCGCCACAATCCGGGCCTGTCCGCCGCGGAACGACGCGCGCGGGTGATCGCGATGCTCGACGAGGTCGGGCTGACCGGTTTCGAGGAACGTCGCCCGCATCAGATGTCCGGCGGCCAGCGCCAGCGTGTCGCGATCGCCCGCGCGCTCGTGTCCGAGCCTCGCCTCGTTGTCGCCGACGAACCGGTCTCGGCGCTGGACGTCACGATCCAGCGTCAGGTGCTGAACCTCCTCCAGCGGCTGCAGTGCGAGCGCGGCTTCGCCTGCCTGTTCATCACGCACGATCTCGCGGTGGTCGAGCAGATCGCGGACCGCGTGATCGTGCTGGAGCAAGGCCGGATCGTGGAGGAAGGCGCGACCGATGCGGTCTTCGCCGCACCGATGCACGAATACACCAGGTGTCTCCTCGCCGCATCACCGGCGCTCGCATTGGCGGAAACGCTCGCGTCCTGACGCCAGGGCTGTACTTTCGTCTTTACAAAGTACAATCCGACATTATCGTCATTAAAAATACACGAATCCAACGTGCGGAAGAAACACGCGGCAACGGCCGCATAAGGGAGTCGTCGATTATGAAACTCGCGCATCTGTTGCTTGTTGGCACGTCCGCTCTGGCGTGCGCCGGGCTTCCTTCCATCGCCTCCGCCCAGACTGCACCGGCAAAGGCCACCGCAGCGCCCGACAGCGACGACAATATGCAGGAGATCGTGGTCACCGGCGAAAAGGCGAACCGCTTCGGCACCGATACCGTCCAGTCGGGCAGCTTCCGCAACGCCAAGATCCTCGACGTGCCGATGACCGTCTCGGTCATCCCGTCGGCGATGCTGCAGTCGCAGCAGGCGATCGACCTGATCGATGCGGTCCGCAACACCGCAGGCGTGTCGTCATCGGGCGTCGGCCCGGGCAGCTACAACAATCTCACGATCCGCGGCATCACGGTCGATACCCGCTCCAGCTACAAGATGGACGGCAAGCTCAACATCCTGTCGTCGACCGCCTTCCCGCTGGAGGACAAGGATCGCGTCGAGGTGCTGAAGGGCGCGTCCGCCATTTATTACGGCTTCTCGCCGCCATCGGGCATCGTCAACTTCGTCATGAAGCGCCCGACCCCGCAATTCTACGCGCAGGTCCGCGGCTATGGCGACAGCTTCGGTACGAAGGGCGGCCAGGTCGACGTCGGCAACACGATGGGTATCTTCGGCTTCCGCATCAACGCGCTCGCCGCGCATCAGGATACCGGGATCGCGCTCGCCACCGGCAGCCGCAAGATGGTGTCCGGCACCTTCGATCTGAAGCCGACCTCGAAGCTGACGATTTCGACCGACCTCGAATATTTCAACCGCAATGTCGTCGATGCGGCGACGTTCATCATCCCGAACGGCGTGGCCGTCATCCCCAGCCTGAGCTACCTCGATCCGGCAAACAATATCGGCGGCCTGTCCTGGACGAACAACAAGACCGACGAGATCAACACGCTCGTCAAGGCGACGTACAAGTTCAACCGGGATTGGGATTTCACGGCGCACTACGGCCGATCGTATCTGACGCGCCTGCGTTATAATCCCGGCTTCCTGCCGGGCCGCGGCGCCACCGCGTCGGCAACGCCGACCACCGCCCAATATCTCGCGGCGCTCGATCCCACCAACGCGGCGTTCGGCAATGGCGTGATCCGCTACGGCACGAAGATCCAGAACGCGGAATATGAGAATATCGATTATTCCGCCGAACTGCACGGCAAGATCACGACCGGCGCGATCAGCAACAGCATCCTGGTCGGCGCGTCGCGCTCGCTTCGCAGCCTGGCCGGTTCGCCTGCCACGCCGCGGACCACGGTCTTCTCGAACTTCATCAATCCGGTCGCGCTCGCCAATCCGGTCGCGACGGTCGATGTTCTGCCGGTCGCCTCGCATATCGACGATCGCGGCGTCTATGGCTTCGACGATCTGGCCTACAAGGACCTCATCCACCTGACCGGCGGCGTGCGCGTCTCCAAATATTCCAACGACGGTTCGACCAACGCGAGCGCCAAGACCCCGTATCAGACCAGCCCCACGGCCTGGTCGGGCGGCGCGGTCGTCAAGCCGGCGATCTGGGCCAGCGTCTACGGCACCTACATCCAGGGCCTGGAGGAAAATGCGATCGCCTCCAACAACGTCGACAATGCGCTGACCTCCTTCGCGCCGATCCACAGCACGCTCTACGAGGGCGGCGTGAAGCTGGAGCCGCGCAAGAACCTGCTCGTCCAGCTCGCTTACTTCGACATCAAGCGGCAGGGCGCCTACAACGAGCGCAACATCCCGGGCACCACGACGCTGCACGGCTATGGCGATGCCACGCAGACCTATCGCGGCTTCGAAGGCAGCGTCGGCGGCTATGTGACCAGGGATCTCGCGATCAACGCGACGGTCACCTTCCTGAAGGCACGCACCTTCCAGGCCGACAATCCGGCATCGCTCCACACCCAGCCTTCGGGCACGCCGAAGCAGACCTGGTCGATCTCGGGCGAATATGCGCTGTCGTGGTTCACGCCGGGCCTGAAGGTCTCGGCGGGTGCCTATCACACCAGCGCGCTGCCGGTGGACGACACGAACAACGTCTTCACCCCCGCGTTCACGACCTTCGACATCGGTGCCTCCTACGACATCGCGGTCGGCGCCCACCACGTCATTGCCCGGGTCAACGGCCAGAACATCACCGGCAAGCGCTATTGGGCGGCGGTCGGTGCCGGAACGCTCGCGGAGTCGCTTCCCGGCGGTATCGTCAAATTCTCGCTCGCATTCACCTATTGAACGGGCCGTTTCGGCTTATGGCCAGCAGCGACCGGGGGTGCGACAGCATCCCCGGTCGTTTTGCCGTTCTGGAACCGAGCAGCGGACGGCCCCGTAGCTCTGCGGGCTTTGCTTCATTGCCGACGAAAGTGTAATCGACGAACCCAAGCCTTTGACGAGTGAGGAGAGTATGGCTTCAGCAGTGTTGGCGCATAAGGATGAGACCGAAGCCGATCGGCCGCGCGCCAGTCGACTGCAGGCCGATCTTGCCGCGCGTATCCTGCGGATGTTGAAGGCGCAGGGCGCTGGGCCCGGCCATCACCTCGTCGAGCTCGATCTCTGCCGCGAATTCGATGTCTCGCGCACGCCGGTACGCGGCGCGCTGCGCCTGCTGGCCGAACAGGGTGCGGTCGAGGCGCGTGCCAATCGCGGCTATGTGCTGCGCGGGCCTGTCACCGAAGCGCCCGAGATCGACATTCCGAGCCCGGAGGACGAGGAGGACCAGCGCCTCTTCATCGCCATCGCCGAGGCACGCAACAAGGGCGAGATGCCCGATCAGTGCAGCCAGCTCGAAGTCGCGCGGATGTTCGACGTCAAGCTGCCGACGGTGGTGCGGGTCTTGCGCCAGCTCGCCGAACTGGGACTGGTCGAGCGCAAGCCCGGCAATGGCTGGTCGTTCGGCATGCCGATCAATTCGAGCGGCGCGCGTCTGGACAGTTACGCCTTCCGTGCGGTGATCGAGCCCGCCTGCCTGGTCGAATCCACCTTCGAACTCGATCGCGAGTGGCTCGATCGCAGCCGCGCGCGCCACGTCGCCTTCCGCAAGCGCAAGTGGCGCGACACGCTTTCATTCGAGCTGTTCGCGATCAACGCGGACTTCCACGAGGGGCTCGCGCGCTGTTCGGGCAATCGCTACTTCCTCGATGCGGTGCAGCGGCAGAACCGCCTGCGCTCGTTCCTCAACATCCAGTGGGTGAACGGGGCGGACCGCGTGAAGGATTCGATCGACGAGCATCTCGAGATCATGGACATGCTCGAGGCGGGCGAGAATCTTCAGGCGAGCCTGATGATGAAGGAGCATCTGATCCTCGCGCGCGATGTCGAGGCGACGGTCTGAACGCTCTTGTATTATCAATTTAAATAGAACAATATCGCCGTTCCAATCATGACGGGCGGCGATGCGATCCTTCGATCTGACACGGCGGGCACCAGCACGATGATCCCGGTCATCGATGCCGCGCAGACCCGTGCCGCTCTGCCGTTCGACGCGCTGATCACGGCGCTGCGCACGGCCTTTGCCGGTGGGACGGTGGTTCCGGAACGCCACCATCATTCCATCCCCCGGCCGGATGGCAACGACGGTACGCTGCTGCTCATGCCGGCCTGGACCGACACGCTGCTCGGCACGAAGATCGCGACGATCTACCCGGGCAACAATGCGCATCGCCTGCCGAGCGTCCACAGCAATTATCTGCTCTCCGATGTCGCGACCGGAGCCCCGCTGGCGCTGATCGACGGCGACCAGATCACCAAGCGGCGGACGATCGCGGGATCGGCGCTGGCGGCATCCTTTCTGGCGCGCGAGGATGCGGAGAGCCTGCTCATCGTCGGCGCCGGGGAGATCGGCGCGCTGGCGGCCGAGGCCTTTGCGGCAGTCCGCCCGATCCGGCGGGTAGCGGTGTGGAATCGCGCGCGGGACAAGGCCGAGGCGCTGGCGGCCGAGCTTGGCGGCCGAGGGTTCGAAGCCGTGGCGGTCGAGGCTCTCGACAGCGCGGTGGCGGGGGCCGACATCGTCACCTGCGCGACACCCTCGACCACCCCGATCGTGCGGGGCGAATGGCTGCGGCCGGGCACGCACCTGGACCTGATCGGCAGCTTCACGCCTGCGATGCGCGAGGCCGACGATGCCTGTTTCACCGGCGCGGAAATCTATGTCGACACGGCGGAAGCGCTGCTGGAGGCGGGCGATCTGGTCGGGCCGATCGGGGCGGGCGTGATCGATTCCGATGCTATTCGCGGGACGCTGGCGGACCTCTGTGCGGGGCGGGTGGCGGGGCGGGCATCGGCCGAGGCGATCACGCTCTACAAGTCCGTCGGCACGGCGCTCGCCGATCTCGCGGCAGCGGCGCTGGTCTATGACGGG
>Ga0164294_10000448_pt1 | contig 39443 bp, 50 predicted proteins | sample GEODES005metaG_FD_111479 | JGI IMG/M metagenome (GOLD analysis project Ga0164294, IMG submission 111479) | Oligotrophic lake water microbial communities from Sparkling Lake, Wisconsin, USA - GEODES005 metaG | ecosystem: Environmental > Aquatic > Freshwater > Lake | place: USA: Sparkling Lake... | reverse complement strand
GTCTTTAGCGCACACTTTTTAATGTTTATGCGTTATTCTGCATGTTTTGAAAACATTTTATGCATTTATGTGACAAAATGTCTAAAATGTTTTAGCCTAAAACATCATAGGTCGGTCATCCTACATGGGGGGTTCTTTTGGGCGCTCCAGAAGCGCTTCAAACAGTAATGGTCACATTGTTACTTGAACATTTAGACGCAAAAGCACTTCACAACACATGTGTCAACAACCGTGTGTCCGCATGTTGCTGGACGGATTTGGATGTGATAAATGCTCGGGCATATCGAAATATGTTTGAATCGCGCGTTTCTACTTTGCAAACATAAAAATGAAATGATATTCATACGACAACACCGTAAGATCCACAAAATGTTTTAACTTGAAGCCAATAGCCTCAATTTCAGCAACAATGTCGGCGATGTCTGGCATCCAAAGACGCTGCTCGTGTTTCCGCACGCGCCCATCGCGAAATTTAAACACTTCTTCATACATTCCTCGTTTGCCATGCAACTGGAAATCTCCCGTGTAATCCAATTCTTCGAATGCAACGGATGAGGTCGTCAACCGTTCGTCCGCGTATTTTTGGACCGAAAACCCCACAAATGGGCTCGCGGCTTCCAACAGGGGGTCGAATTTGTGTTTGTTTACAATGTGAACTGCGAATGTCCCCCCAGGCGCCAGCCATAAAAAGATATTTTTAAGCATTTGTGTACGTTCAGGCACCATGTAGATTGTGAAATACAGCATTGTCACAAGATCGAACTGACTCGCGGAGGCCATTGTTGCAACCGTTGCATCCCCAACAATGAACTGAGGTGCACCTGAAACATCCGACCAATTTTTCCGAGCAACAGCAATCATTGCATCCGAACGGTCAAACCCTACAACACTACGAACCCCCTGTTTTGCAAACAGAGCCGCATGCATGCCGGTCCCACATCCAATATCTGCAACCCGTATGTCCCCCACGGGTTTTCCCTCTTGCGTCATCCATTCCAATATGATTTTGGTTTCCATTGGCGCGCGTGCACCCGGTTGCACCAATAAATCGTAAATTTTTGCGTAAAATGCGTCGTAGCAATTGCCGTCCAAACGGAGGTCAATATCTGTTGTTGAACCCGTAAATCCTTCAGACATATCGATTCCAAGTCGCCGTCGTGCGCGAAATGACCGTGCAACGTCCCATAAATACAAAATACACAAAAAACTTATTAAGACAGACATTGCAAGGGGCCACACGGTGGTCATCACTACTTTCGAGACTATTTTTGCATACGACGATTGTTAACTTAATTTCACTAAAAACATTGTAGTCAAATTAAATTTAACATCGCGATTAACTCGACGTTGTTGTAATACCCATACAAACTTCCAACGTATTTTCGGATTTCAAAGCAGGCTTTGAGCGGCGAAGTCTCAGCCCTTGCGCACCGGGGCGATTCAGACGGTCCATTTCTGCCGGAATCAAAGATGAGCGAATACTTGCATCATACAAATCGATGAGCTTCGTGTCCAACACTTGACTAATCGAAATCATGGGGGGTAGAGTTGTATCAACACGTAATTTTTGCTCTTGAACAATGGCTCTGTACTGCGTAATATCAAACGGTCCGCCAAAAAGGCGAAGAGATGAGCGAGGCGGCGCGAGTCGAACGGGGTCTGAACCACCCACAAGGTCGTTTAAGAGTGCGAAACGTTCCCATTGAACATGTGATTCTAAGCGCTCACTGAAAATGTACGATGCAGCGCAGGAAGGGCAGCAAAAATTCCCATACACATACCATATGTCATCCTTGATTTCAATGGGTATTGCAACGGGTTTACCTGAAAACACATGACAATCCCAAAAACATGCAATGTCGGTTGATGTCGGCAATTTACGATCACGATTCGCATCCTGAAAACGTGTCATTAGGACTTCTGAATAATTTACTGGCACAGTTTCGCGTGTAGGTGCAGAGTGAATCTGTAGGGTCGATTGTTGTCTAAATGCTGCAAAGGATTCCGCCATGTCGAACGGGATTGGGGTTTCTCCCATGGCCCCTCCCCCTACAATTGTTTCTGCCCCCTCAAACATCATGGTATCTTCCATATCTTTACTGAAAATGGGTAAATGCGCAATCAATGGACGTTGTTCAGGAAGAATGCCTCGAATCCCGTCTGGAGTTACGTCTGCCACAACCGCGGGCTTCTTCTTTGAAACGGTTGGCTTCTTCACTCGCTTCGTGCTCATGCTCTACGGAGCTTTTATGGACGAACCGTTTAAGCTCAAACGCTGGTTTAAACAGTTCGTCTCTAAAAGCTCCGTAGATGAGTAAACATTGGACTGAACAATACCGACCGCGCAATTTAGACAGCATTCTGGGACAACAAACTATACGAAAATTTCTTCAACGTGTTACTACAACAAGCGAAATTGCACCTCATTTAATCATTCATGGACCGCCTGGAACCGGTAAAACCACACTCGCACTTGCATTTGCGAGTGATTTATATCCGGGAATTCCAATTTCATGTGCACTCCTGTATCTGAATGCGAGCGACGAAAGAACCATTGAAACGATTCGTGGTCGTGTGCGGGAATTTATCATGGTTAAGTGGGTCGGTGTTCAACGAAAGATCATTGTGTTCGACGAAATTGAAACCATGACGGAACCCGCGCAAATAACATTAAAAGCATTTATGGACATTCCGTTTGGCAAACATGCGCCGCTGTTTATATTTTTATGCAACACCATTTCACGTATTATTCCATCCATTCGGTCGCGCGCACTTACGTTTTTTTGCACAAATCTGGAATCAACGCACATTCAGCAGTTGATTATGGATATTCAAACCCGTGAACACCGAAAAACACCGCTTCCAACACGGCTGGCGTGCATTTTGTCGCGCAGCGATCTGCGGTCATTCATCCAAACGGCGCAAGTTGACGAAGATCCAAATATTTGGGTGTTGTGGTTTCAGCGACTGTTAAATGCATCCGTAGAGTACCGTATAAATATTTGGGAATACGGGATTCGTCGATTACCGTTGGCAATTCTGTTACGCCAAGTGCTCTTGTTGTGCTTTGCTCTGGGCATTCCGAGCGCCGTTGGAAACAGTGTGTGGGTTCCTTTTTTGGAAGCTGTCATACGGTCCAGATCCAGGAATTATTTACCGGAATTCTTGCAAAACGAGTGGGAGAATGTTGTGCGGGCACTTGCATAAAAAATGACGCAGTGTCAACTCGCACATCCGTCCGTAGAAATGTTGTCGCAAACTCCATTGCGCGTTTCAACCATGACGATTACAGGGAATATACATTCAGCGCCAGATTTGAACAAGTTGTTCGAAAATTGTCAAATCATTCCATACTGGTTTGTCGGAGAAGGCATAATCAAAATTTCAATAGGACGAGGCGAAACGCAGAAAACCAAGGGAAAGTGTACGTCGGATATTTTACGCCTTGAACCGAAACATTCGGATGGGTTTTTTAATCAATCCTCCATCGTTTTTCGCGTAAAAGTTGGAGATTCTTTCTGGAAAGAAGTGAATATCAAGCTGTTTAAAAACGGTGGTTTTCAAATGACGGGGATTTCCAGCGACGAAATGGGGCGTACGGCACTTGCACATATGCTCGAATTGAATATTGGGCGTGGAATTTGGCCAGACGACGACCCGCCCTATATCAAACAGTTCAACATTTGCATGATGAATTCCGATTTCAAATTGGGGCGACTTATTCGCCGCGACAAGCTCTTTGAAATCGCAATTAAAGAATATGGACTTTGGAGCACCTACGAGCCTACGATTTATCAAGGGGTGAATATCAAATATTTCTGGAATAAGCATAACACGAAATATCCCGGCATTTGTGTTTGCGCAAAACCGTGTAGGGGAAACGGAGATGGAAAGAGTCTCGGCAATTGCCGTAAAATTACACTTGCCCCGTTTCAAACAGGGTCCGTAATCATTAACGGTGCACAAACCATGCAGCAATTGGATGATGTGTATGCATTCATCATGGCGGTGTTTGAAAAGCATCAGGACACCGTTTTACGCCCAGCTGTAGCAGCGACAATACCGCCGGTGTCTACCCGATCCGGTCTTGATATCCTGCGACACAAAATGCGGACAACCCCCCGACGCAAGATTACCGTTGCTGCGTTCTCAAGCACTTGAAAACATTCCGGTCTTCAAAACAGAATAGATGAGCACAGCAACAGCAGTAGTTAAGGCACCCGCTGTCGCAGCTGCCCCCGCAGCTCCCGCCCTTCCGTCCGACAAAATCATGCAACATGCCGTCCGTCTTGCAATGGAGCAGGACAAGCCGATTTTGCTGGATTACTACGGACCAAGCAAAGATGGGTCTGCATTCATCGGTGTCGACAAGGAGACAAATGAAAAAATGCTCGTTAAAAGTGCAGACGAATTTACGAGCCCGATTCAAAAACAGCTCAAGTTGGGTGCAGACCAAATCATCATTACCGAGAATTCCATTTACATTGTTGCATTGGCTATTCCTAACAAGGTGGTGACTATGTAGGATTTTGTTCGCCTTGAGTAGAAGAATGGTCCGTAAAACACGTAGAGGAGGCGGAGGATGTGCCGCCATGCCAACAAACTCAATGCTTGTTCAGCGCGGTGGAATGGCGCCGATTTCGTACCCCGGTCTTTTGCTGGACGCGTCTGCACGCGAGCAAGCACAAATGGGCCCCCTGGATAAGGCATTCGCGGAGTTGCCCAGTGTTATTCCGACGGGTGGACGTCGTAGCCGCAAACACCGCAGCATCAAACACCACAAACACCGTAGCATCAAACACCGCAAACAAAAACACAGTCGCCAAAGCCGTAGCCGTCACCGTAGCCGTCACCGTAGCCGTCGCCAAAGCCGCAAACAACAGGGAGGCATGGCACCGTTTAATGACGCGTACACGTTCAGCCCCAATTTCTCAGGCCAAAATCCCCAGTGGCAATCCGTCAGCAATGTTGGAGCGCAGGCCCCCGGTCCGATCGATGTTGTTTAATCAACTCTTTTAGGAATTCCATGTATCAATAAAATATTTCGGATGTTTTATTCCTTACATGTACTTGATTTAAACCCGTAAGAATAGTTCAGTAATTAAATGGATGCTGTGATTGGGCAAGAAGATGTTGTCGCAATTTTGCGTTCACGTCTTACGGACCCCCCACACATTCTTCTGTGTGGTCCACCCGGTGTAGGAAAAACGATGCTTGCAAACGCATGGATTCACGAGCAATTGACGGTACAAGGACTTACGGATTACGATCAACGTGAATGCATGATTTTGCGAATGTCGTCTGCGGATGACCGTGGTATTAGTGTCATTCGGCATCACACAACCGAATTCATACGGCGCACACGGCATATTCCGGGTACAACTGCATGGGTTTTGATGGATGATGCTGACAATCTGCCGATTGTTACCCAACAGGCATTGCGTCGAATACTGGAAATTCATGCACAAAAAGCGAGATTTGTGTTTGTTGCCGTTTCACCCGACAATTTTATCGAACCGATTCAAAGCCGGTGTGTTGTTTTAGCATGTTCTCCGGTGAATCTTACACTGCATGGAGCGACAATGTGTCCAGATGTACCGGAAGGAATTCGTTCACAAATGGCGAAAATGTGTAACGGAGACGCTCGTAAATTTAAATTGATGCATGCAGCATTGCGCATATCCGATGCGTCCGATGCAGACGAAATTCGGCAACTCTTCAACGTCCCGCCAACGGATATTATTGAAGAATTTCAAGAAGGTATTTTACGTGCAGATTTAACACAAATAACAAAATGTGTTCTGCAACTCTGGGAACTTGGTTACAGTTATGAGGATTGCTTGCACCTGTTGGAATCTCAGATTCGAAGTGACATGTCGTTGACGGACAAACATGCGTTGCTTAAAATTTGCGCTGAAGGGCATATTGCACAAATTCAAGGTAAATTGTCAACAATGGACCTGATTGCTGCGCTTGCAGGTATAGCATAAATGCAGGTATAAAATTGACACACACAGACGGATTGACGAACGGCTTTACACAATGATTATTGAAATTATTTCACAAAGTTTCATTTATTTGATACTTTGCGCAATAATGATTGGCGCATTTACACCCATTCTGCTCTTAATCGTGTTAATCAAAAGCGCCGCTACATGATAAAAGTACGCATGCAGTCCCAGCAATCTCAGCAATTTAGTATAATTCCACCGTTTGAAACGGTTGCGGCTTTATTTACGGCATTAACAGGACAACCGTTTGTAGCCGCATGTCATTGGAATGCGTGGAATCGAGAGGATGCGCAAATCGAATCCTTTCGTCGTTATATACGTCCGTGCCACCAAAGACTTCTTGACCACGCGCTTGAAACGGGTAAAGTGCTGCCATTTCTGCGCCAACTTTTGCGTCCATACGGATATTATATCGAAGCAAATATTTACAAGAAGTATTGGAAATTGTGTTCCGAAAGCGCGGCATGTGTGCATACAGAACCCGTCACCATCGAGTGGTCGTCTTAACAGCTCTTTTGGCAGTGGCCTGTCTTGGGACAAAACGACAGACCCGGCTGAGAACACACGGGATTTCCAGATCCACTTTCGAACATCTCGAACCGCGCAACAATCAAATCAATCGCGCCTGTCGTATACCACACCCAAAATACATGGGAAATGAACACAAACACCAGCGCGTGAACCGCGGCAGCCAACAGCGATGTTTGACGACTGAAGAAAACACCCTTGCTGCCGGGGGGCAGTGTCAAAAGAACGCCAGGACTGAGAAGAAACGCCAGAGCTAATTTAAAAAACCACATCTGTATACTTTGAACGAAGTTTTTTAACCGCGAGCTAATTTTGCCCAAACAAAATTGCTTTCTAAAATTTGTTCTTCTGAAAGTCGCGTAAACCATGCATACGGGGACGCGCGCTCAAGACCGTCTCGCCCGTCTGGCAAAATTACCCACTTTGCGCCTTCATCAATCGTAACGTCCCAGCTTGTGCTACCCAAGAGTGTTTCGAGTTCAATACGACGACCGTGGGAATCGTGTGAAACTGCGCGGTCTGTGCAAAGGATTGTGTTGTTTACGACGGGTGTCCGTGTTTCAACAGGTGTCCGTGTTTCAACAGGTGTCCGTGTTTCAACAGGTGTCCATGTTTGAGGACCCGCGGCAATTTGCGCACTGAATTCGGTCGAAAGGCGAGTCCACATCGGGTGACCGGCGTGTTTGGACCAGCCTGCACTTGCGCCAAACACAAGCACCTCATTCTCGCCCATGTCGAGTCCTTTCGCAATTGGCAAGATTGATCCATCCATCCAGAGACCGCCGTAGGTGGCCAAATACGTTGCTCGACACCAAGGCATAAACAATGCCGGGGGGCATTGAGCAACACCCTCTGGCACTCCATGCGATTTAAGAAGGTTCAACATGGCATCGCGACCAATAACGGGTTCGATTGTCCACGTTTCACCCCACAGTTCTCGAGCGCGGGACAAGCAAATCTTGAGATATGGTTCGTTGGGCTCACGGGTGCTTCGTGCCATGAAATCAATCCACTGGCGCGAATTCACTTGGCTGTCATCCACGAACCAACATATTGTTTTTGTTTTTGTTTTCGTTTTCGTTTTTGTGTTGTTTTTTGAAACGGAAACAATCGTTTGAATGTCATCTCTCCGCCAGAACGCGAGGATGAAGAGGGTCACCGCAATTGCAAACGATAACAACATTCTCTGGGGTATAGCGCTAAAAGTTAATGACCGAAAGAATAATGTGGGGACAACTTGAACGTATTAAAACAACTACAACGAACGTATTGTGTCATAGTTCCGCGATGTTAGCCGCCTCATCAGTCTTTCAGCAAAAAAATTAGACTGAAAATATTGGCTGGTAGCTGTTTTAATCCGTATATTTCAATAAATGCTGGCTAAAACAAGTAACCAGAGGTTTATCGCGGTTACCTTCTACTTTGGCGTCTATTACGTGTTTGACGACGTGTTTTACGACGCCCGCCAACAGCATTAAACGTTTCACGTAAAAGTTTCCGAATTTCCTCTGTTTTTCCTTTATCAATGTACTCTCGAGACAAACCCATGGCAACAACTTCGCGGCGCTTAAGTAAAAGCCGCACCACGTCAACATGACCGTTTCGACTTGCAGATCGAATTGCGAGATTGACACGTGCTGACGGGTTTACACGAGGGTCTCCAAGCAGCTCTTTGACCACGTCAACATAACCTTCTTGACTTGCTATGCGAATCGCGAAATTGTCGTCTGCTGACGGGTCTACACGAGAGTCTGCAAGTAGCAGCTTAACCACGTCTAAATGGCCTTTGTCACATGCAGCGCAAATTGCGAAATTGTCGTCTGCTGACGGGTCTACACGAGAGTCTGCAAGTAACACCTTGACCACGTCTAAACGACCGTTTTGACTTGCAGTGCGAATTGCCAAATTGTCACGTGCTGACGGGTCTACACGAGAGTCTGCGAGTAACACCTTGACAACGTCAACATGACCGTTTACACTTGCAACGCAAATTGCGAGATTGTCGCCTGCTGTCGGGTCTACACGAGAGTCTGCGAGTAGCACATTGACTACGTCTAAATGACCGTTTTCACATGCATTGCGAATTGCATAATTGAATTTAACTGTCGGGTCTATTGTTGGGTCGTGTAATAATAAATGCACCGCATCTGCATTCCCGCCTTCAACCGCATTTTTAAATTCAACTTGTGTAAATGGTGGACAGTCTTGAAGCACTTTGGCATCCTTCATCAAATACTCAATTTCTTTCTCAAACAAAGTCAGTTCAACATCCGTAAGTTCTGGATACATCGTTGGTCTCATGTTTGCTGCATTTGCTCTCATTGCCCCGTTTGCTGTGTTTGCTGCACTTGTTCTGTTTGCCCCGTTTGCTGCATTTGTCCCGTTTGCTCCGTTTGCTCTCATTGCTCCGTTTGCTGTGTTTGCTCCGTTTGATCTCATTGCTGCATTTGTTCTATTTGCCCCGTTTGCTGCCTTCTCTAATTGTAAGTCCAGTCGAGTCAACTCTGTCTCAAACTTATTGCGCATGTTCCAAATTTTTTGATTCACTATTCCAGGAAACCAGCCGGGAATTTGAGGAGCCAATGGCTCCGTAATAAATGGCTGAAAAACAGCATTTGCAGCTTCAAGTTCTTCTAACGCAGTAGCCACTCTCGCAGCTTTTGCCCGAAGTGCATGATTCATCTGACGTCTTCTAAACATGTCGAATGTTTTCCAAATCATAAACTTTAGCGTCCGTTTTTGGTTACAAGGTCAACTACGATCAACATGTTTGGAATCGCGGCACATTCATTGTGTTTCCTTAATTAAATGTCACAAGGACGAACGAAAAGGATGCATTACATGTTTTGTCCCAAATTACCCATTACATTTAACGTACGTTGGAGTCGCTTGTCTTTGGCGGTTTTAACAGTTCGTCTTACGGATGCGCGAGAGCGACTTGACGAGCGAGCGGATTCACGAGAGCGAGCGGATGGGCGAGCGGATGGGCGAGCAGACACAGAAACATGCACGACAGCCACTACAGTTCGCGGAACCTCCAGCAAACTCGTAGGATTATCGCTCAAAAAATTCGTTTCATCTAATTCTGTGTGCCACGCTTTCTTCACGACGGTGTCATCCATTTCAAGCGTCATTCCTGGAGGAAACAAAATTTCCTGCTCATCATCGTGAAATGTTGCAGGTTCCAAATAAATGCACGGAACATTGGCTGCAATTGTGATTTCATACACGCCTCCAAACACCCGTTGGCGCATAAAACCCCCATAATTGTCGGGACCAATGCGCGAAAATTTCATCGCAGCTGCTACACTCAGAGACGACGACACAAAATCCGGATTCACAAATTTCAATTTCGTCACATGCTTTTCGTGTTTAAATCCGCGGTACACGGTGATGGGCTTGCGACGCCGAGGGGCTGCAAGCATAATGCGGACAAGATCGCGCTTAAATTGCTCCAAGAGTGTGAGAATGTTTTTCGACTTACCGAAAAACTCCAGATTGCCTTTGATTACCTTGATGAGCAATTCTTTGCCCTCTTCCGATAATTCACCCGTTGGAGTCGCGAGAAGCGCTTTTGGCGGAAGAGTCAACGGTCGCTTGAATGTATCATATTGTTCAAACAGAAAATACAGCATGAATTGATTGTTCCATGCATCATTTGTGTACGAAGACATCAAATCTGTAATATCCTCGCGCAAATTGCCGCGGCAATAACTATTGAGTAACACGTCCCCTTTATGTGTATATCCCCGTAACATGCATTTATCTCTCCACGACAATTCGGACACGTAGGATGCCTGTCGCCGTAACCACTCTTGCAAAGAAGGTGTGTCATGTGCCATTAGAAATGCACGCTGAATCGCCGCAGATTGCACAGATTTGTTGGGTCGAATCGTGAAATGTGGAGCATTTTCGATGTCTGTTCGATGTCTGGGCTTGACATACCGGGTCAAGGGTCCGGCTACAGCTGTAGCATTAAATTCAACCGTTTTCCGCAATCCGCGAAAATTCGTTGTGTTTTTAACTGTTTTCATGTTTTTTAGGGCTTCTCGGGTTTCAACGAGGTCCATGAGTGCAATCTGTGTTTCGTCGAAAAAACGCTGAATATCGACAATTACGTCTTCATCGGTATCTGGTCCAAACAATACAAACGGGTTCCCTTCCGCGCGAAGAATTTCCTTGTAAATGCGATTATAATCGTCGTAAATTAATGTGTCAAAACGTTCATCCGCAATATCGTCTTGGACGACCTCATCCAAAATTTCCGCTGCGGTTTCAAGCGATGTTTTGAAAAAGCGTCGATGACGATCATATGCACGACTGCCACTGGGTGATGGAATGCGTTCGTCCACTAAAACGAACTGTTTCTTCAAATCTTGTAGGGACATCAACAATGCCGCTAAATGTGCACGTATCGTTTCCATTCGCCTACAAGGTTATGTGGTTTTAATTCATGGACATTGAGATCAAAAAGTGTGGTTTTTGAGCTTAATGAATACATGTTTATGAACGAAACATTGGTCGTTTGGTGACTTTGTTGGCGCCTGCAGCGGCACTTTTTGCGTTTGAAGCGCCTGAAGCAGCACTTGTTAAAGCGCCTGTGACAGAAGCACCTTGACACCTTGCAACAAACGCATCCTCCTCCAATGCATCCGTGTGTCCATATTTGTTTTCCAACAGCAATGCAACAACATCATTACCGTTAGCTGTCACAAATCCATTTTGCAGTGCCTGAACTTCTCCCGTTTTCAAATTTACAAGCCGGAATGTGCGCATTGACGCGGGTCCGTGTGCCCACATCCATGCATACAAAAACAATTGCAAACGGTGTTCCAGTGTTAATGACGATGTAACTTTAAGTTCAAGGATTGTTGTGGGAGTTAAAACGTCATATCGGCCTGTAATTGTAACTTTGCCATAACGGGGGAATTCCGATGTTTCCAATTCAACGTCAAATTCAAACTGTGGGCGCACAGGAATTTGGGCAGCGTCATCGTCAGCATCATCGGACGCGTCATTGTCAGCGTCATTGTCAGCGTCATCGTCGTCATCGTTAGCGTCATTGTCAGCGTCGGCATCGTCACCAAAATCATCGGCATCAAAATCATCGGCATCAAAATCATCGGCATCAAAATCATCAAAATCATCCGCACCCGCCTCAATTTCACCACCAACCAATCGCCGCATAAGACCCATGCACGCCCCCAAATCCGCTTCTTGCAGCCAATCAAACGATTTAATCTGCGCCGTGCGATTATAAATCTCTTCCTTGAACGACACAAACAACGTAGCAATGCGCGCATACAGTGCAGCGGTAGGTACAGTTTCAGCCGTCAGCCCCCTTGCAGCCGCCACAAGCATACGGTGTTTCCCCGATGCCATGCAAATGTCGCGCTCAACAAGCACTTCTCGATGAATGGTCGCCATATGTTCAGTAACTTCGGCCTCAAACAGCGCCGGAATCGCAATGCCCGCAATGTCAGACACATCCTCCGTTTGCCCCTCCACGAAACTCATTTGAGTTGGAATGGATGTCGTATAATGCGGTGCAAGCTCCGTTACAAACGCACTATTCAAAAGTGCCTCCAATCGTGCAACCGTATCATCTCGCAAAAATTTGGTTAAATCCGTTACAGTCGTTGAATGTTTAGGAATTGCAATTTCCGCTGCTTCTCGTTGTTTGGGCTTTGGCTTGTCAAGAATGCGAACATGCAAATGCGGACACAAGTCCAGTCTTTCAAACGGCGTTTGCATACACGGCAATTGCATTTGGTCTCGTTGTTGAAGAATAATCAATTCATGCGAGGCGCGTGTGGCCGCGACATAGAGCGCTTCAGGACAAACGGATTCATCCGCGCCACTTGCATGAAACAAATAATACGCGGCGTCAAATCCGAACACAATAACAACCTTTCGCTCACGCCCCTTGGCTTGATGAAATGAACAGAATACGATTTTGTCCGTAAGTGCCGCGTCGTCCAACGGGCGATCATCGGATGTTGGATAATACACCGGAATACGTCGTTCAACGAGCGCACGTTCTAAATCTCGAACAGGCGACTGTGGAGACTTAATGGATGGCGCAAGGACAAAAATGTCGGCGGGACGCAGTTGAGCTCCACCAACACGGGTTCCCAAACGCGAGGCTACAAGATCGGCGAGACGACCGCTTCGGAATGTGTTGAGCACAATGTACTGGACAGGTGGACCCGATTTAACGGTGCGAATCCGTTCATCGCCAAGAACATCTTGATTCATAAATGCTGCCATTTGGTGCGTGAGACGGTATGACGTTGACAACGTGGCCGTCGCCCACGTACGAGAATTCGTCCAAATACGGGGTGCGCATGTAAGAAATCGGCGGTCGGCATCCTTGAATGCATAAATTGACTGAAAACGGTCTCCGAATACCAGCAATTGACCTTGAAATGGACCCGCTGACATTTCGGACAAAAATTTCTTCAAAAACGTGTAATAAAGTGGTGTCATGTCCTGTGCCTCATCAATGACTACGATGTCAAACGGAGTGCGCAAGGGCACCGTCATTTTACCTTCAAGGGCCCGTTTGAGTCCAGCATCTGTGTGGGCCGACGGATCGTAATGTTTAACGGCAAGGCTGTGATATGTGTGCACAACCAAATTGTCTGCACCGCGATCAACGGCTTTGCGACGCACTTCTTCTTTGAGAGCAGCGTTGTATGTGACTTGAAGAATGCGTTTACCGGGATTTGCGGCAGCAATAAATAAGACCGTTGTGGTTTTTCCTGCGCCGGCAACACAATCTGCAACGATGTTGGAACCGGCTGCAACGAGGTCCAAAATTGTAGTTTGTTCTGGACTGGGTGTTGGTGCCTGTGTCGCCTGTGCCTGTGTTGTCGTTTCCCGTGTCGTTTCCCGTGTCGCCTGTGTTGGTGCCTGTGCCGCTAAAATATCTTGCGCCCCAGTTTCCGGATCTAATGTGGGTATTCCCAATGCTATGGGGACACCCGTACAATAACACAACAGATTGCCTCGGGCCCAGCAGCTAACGCATGCCATCACTATTTATAGTCTGTCGCGGGTTTAAGGCGGCTACGGTTGGTTAACCGTTACAACAGCCCCCACAACAGCCCCCACACCAGACCCCGTAACAGCCACCAACGGTTGGGGAGATGGAATTGCGCGTTCATACACGGGCACAAGTACGGGGACCAGCGAAACAATACCACCATCGCCAACAGCACTCACGCGATACAATGCAGGTGGTTGACTGTGTTCGGGTGTGCCACTGCTTAATTGAACAAAATCATCGACAGCAAAGCCTGAACCGCTGGCATCAATTTCAATTTTTTCAATGATATAAAACGGACATCTGCAATCATACCGCTTTTGGCGCATAATGTCGGCATAATGTAAGGGATAAATTGGTTTACAGCAATTATTAACTTTGGCGTCTGTGACATCGCTTGCATACATTGTTCTACTACACCACATTCTTTTTCCGTTTCATGAGGGGGAGAATCCATTGATTTCGTCAGAAATTTGGGTATTTGAAAACTACAATGCGCGGTCTCCCGTTTGATTCATGTATAAAAATTGACCCCCTACATTCGCTTCCGATACCACCATGGCAAAAAATCTATTCATCTTGCGCAAAATTGCGGAAACAACTGTCACAAAAACGATTACAGAGTTAATTAAAGCTGGAGATGTAACACTCGTTTCACTCTTAATTGAAGCGGGAGAAGATGTGTCCGTTGATGATAGTCACGCATTACGTTATGCGTGTGCGCGCGGTCAAACAGACATTGTGCGTTTACTCCTCGATTTGCCACCGGAAAGAGGGGTGAATCCTGCTGCAAGAGACAATCACGCATTTAAACTTGCCTGCGACATTGGATATACGCAAATCGTTCAATTGCTGATTGATTTACCGTTGGAACGCGGTGTAAATCCGACAGCAACCAGTAATTCCGCATTTCGCAGAGCATGTGAATACGGGCGAACGGAAATTGTGCGTTTACTCCTCGATTTGCCACCGGAAAGAGGTGTGGATCCTGCGGCAGACGATAATTTCGCACTTCGAATTGCAAGCGAAAAAGGACACACGGAAATTGTGTGTATGCTTCTTGAGTTGCCGCTGGAAAGAGGGGTGAATCCTGCTGCAGAAAACAATGTACCACTTCGTTATGCAAGCGAAAACGGTCACACACATATTGTTCGTTTGCTCCTCGATTTGCCGCCAGACCGTGGTGTGGATCCTGCGGCAGACGATAATTTCGCACTTCGAATTGCAAGCGAAAAAGGACACACGGAAATTGTTCGCATGCTTCTCGATTTGCCGTTGGAACGCGGCGTGGCTGCATGCGACAATGAAGCACTTCGAATTGCAAGCACACATACGGAAGGTGTTCATTTGGTCGAAGCCAACAAAGTTGACACCTTCGTCTGAAACATCGTTTGGTATGGCTAAAGTAGGATGACCGACCTATGATGTTTTAAGCTAAAACATTTTAGACATTTTGTCACATAAATGCATAAAATGCTTTCAAAACATGCAGAATAACGCATAAACATTAAAAAGTGTGCGCTAAAGACATCGGTCTTCCTAGGCTAAAGCATTATTCAGTTTTCTCGTCAATTTACGTACAATCGCATGCACAACATCGCGATGTACATTAAACGCTGCTGTTCAGGATGGTAACGCATGTTTGGTGCGGCTAATGATTGAGGATGGTGAAATTGTGAATGACGAAATTTTCATTCATGCGTGCGCAATCGGGCGAACTGAAATCGTTCACACGCTTCTTGAGCTACCGCCAGACCGTGGTGTGGATCCTGCGGCAGACGATAATTTCGCACTTCGAATTGCATGCGAGAATGGTCACACGGAAATTGCGCGTCTGCTCCTTGATTTGCCGTTGGAAAGAGGTGTGAATTCAGCAGCACGTGACAATGACGCACTAACGGTTGCAATCCGCCAGGGACATACGGAAATTATTCGTTTGCTCCTTGATTTGCCGTTGGAATGAGGAGTGGACCCAGCGGTACGCGACAATTTAGCGATTCGATGGGCAAGTGTATGTGGGTATACGGAAATTGTTCGTTTGCTCCTTGATTTGCCGTTAAACAGAGGCGTGGATCCTGCTGCAAGGCAAAATGAAGCATTCCGATTTGCATGTGCAAATGGTCGCACAAAAATTGTGCGTTTGCTCCTCGATTTGCCGTTGGAAAGAGGCGTGAATCCTGGGGCAAACGGCAATTTAGCATTAACGGCTGCAAGCCGTTATGGGCGCACGCGAATTGTTCGTTTGCTCCTCGATTTGCCGTTGGAACGCGGCGTGGCTGCATGCGACAATGAAGCACTTCAAGATGCAAGCGCATACAAACACACGGAAATTGTTCGTATGTTCCTGGCACTACCGTTGGAAAGAGGCGTGAATCATGCTGCAATTTAGGGAATGCAATGCTTTTAACCAAATTTCCTGTTTTTGAGTCGTTTTGTATAGTAAAAAGCGAATCAAGTAAACGGACACACTACCAGCATGGATCCCGCTTGTCAGCCGCCGTCCAATGTGTCCAGTCTAATTTTTCTGCTGGAAGACTAAGCAGCTAACAAGCGGGAACAATGCACTACCAGAAGCCGTTTTTTGTCGGTGCGCAAATGTAAAATGTATTTAAATGGCGTGAATTTCTTTAATTTTCAATATCTTTTCAGTGTTGAAAATCTACAACGGTTTGCGCTGCAACGGCTGCAACGGCTGCAACAGCTGCTTCTGAAGTCCAGGACATTGCTGTTTGGTGTAAATTAGCAAACACGGGTGGCGACTATTTTCGCAATTTGCTTTTAGTCGGTTCAACTGGCCGAGACCTGGTCAATGCAGCTTCCGAAATGGTTCCATTACCCTTTTCAAAGAAAACTCTCATTTGATGTAAGCTGTTTCGAGTGTATTCGACAAATATTTTTCCACAGCTTCCAAGTATTAAAGACGAAGTGAACGCCCTTCGTCATCGTCCATGTATGCTTGACACCCATTTAGATTTGTCGTTTGAGAATGCATTTTTTCTTGTTGTTCCTGTGTGGGAGGTCGTGAATCATACAGAATCTACAGAATCTACAATGCTACATCGTATTCCTGTTGAAACCATAAATGGGGCATTTATAACTGCATGTACATAGGGTGCAACCGAGGTGGTCCGTGTACTTTTCAACACGCCGGAAATGAATCCTACTGTTCGTGAAAACGCTGCAATACGGTTTGCATCTCAAAATGGACACACGGAAATTGTTCGTTTACTTTTACGGAGGTCTGACATTGACCCGTCAGCACTCAACAATTATGCACTTTGTTGGGCGAAAAGAAATAGATATATTGAAATTTGTAAAATGTTAAAGGCACGAATTCCGTGGTACAAACGAATGTTCGTCTGATGCTCTGTTTAAAACTTTTGTCCGGCATTGACCTTCAATGGCCCCCGAAAAATTGACACCCCCTTTTCTCCGCATGCCAACATCACAGTTTTAACCAAATCAATCATGTCAACCATGTCAACCACGTCAACCATGTCAACCATGTCAACCTCTCCTCTCCTCCTTGTTCCCAACGCAATGGTCGCACCTGCGGCATGGCCTCCCACCGAGCCTCTCGCCCTAACAACCAAGTATCCGTTAGACCCATTCCAGCAACACGCGCTCCTCGCGATTCATGCTGGCAGCCATGTTCTGATTACCGCAAAAACAGGCAGCGGCAAGACACTGCCCGGTGAATACATGTGCGCCTACATGATTGCACGCGGTAAACGGGTGTTTTACACAACGCCAATTAAGTCCCTGTCCAACCAAAAGTATCACGATCTCAAACGGTTGTTCCCAAGTGCGTCTGTCGGAATTCTCACCGGCGATATCAAGGTCTGTCCTGACGCGGACATTGTCGTTATGACGGCCGAGATTCTGCGCAATCTTTTCTACAAACGGGGAACGGCAACGGAGCGCGTGGGTCTTAGTGCAGCCGTTTCTCTTGATCGTGTTGGCGGCGTGGTTATGGACGAGGTGCATTTTATTCAGGACCCTGAACGGGGTCACGTCTGGGAAGAAACGCTTGTTCTCTGCCCGCCCGATCTCCAACTTGTCATGTTGTCGGCCACACTCCCGTCTGCAATTCCGTTGGCAAGCTGGATCGCCAATCTCCACAAACGGCCCACAATGCTCCTTTCAACCACACATCGAGTGGTTCCGTTGGTTCACGGTTTACTCGAGCGTGCGGCGGATGCACCGTCAGGATACAGGGTTCGCCCAATATTAGATGCGCGAGGTGGCTGGATTTCCGAGGAAGGCTACGGCACATGGCTCGCGGGTCGACGTGCGCTTGAAGATGCGGCAGCCGCACACCGCCAGGTTGTTTCAGCAAAGGGGACCCAGAAAACAGCCGGTCTTTGGAACCGGCAAGATCACGACCGTAGCCGCGAGGCCGCCGCTGTCGCTTTGCGTGCGTCAAAAGCCGCCGCTGCCGAAAATCTGAGCCCAACAGCTCGTCTCCAACGGACGGTCGATTGGCTCAGCATTACCCGGCAGCTTCCCGCACTGTTCTTTGTTTTCAGCCGTCGCGAATGCGAGCGATTGGCGAACTCAATTCCAGACACACTCTTGGATACAACGGAAGCCGCGGCCGCAACACACATTCTCGATTTTCATTTGTCGCGCTACCGTGAGTTCCTCGAGCATTCGGCAGATTTCCACACTCTGCGCACACTGTTAGCACGCGGGATTGCTTTTCATCATTCGGGCGTTCAACCGATTCTCAAAGAAATTGTGGAAATCTTGTTTACACGCGGTTACGTCAAGGCCCTGTTTGCGACAGAGACATTTGCCGTGGGTCTCAACATGCCCACCAAGACGGTGGTGTTCCTCGAACTTGAGAAAATGACAGACGGTGGACAACGACGCCCGTTGCGCACCGATGAATACCTGCAAATGGCAGGTCGCGCAGGTCGACGTGGACTCGACACTCAGGGACTTGTGCTTTATGAACCCCTTCGCGAACCGTTGGACTCTGCGACACTTCGTACGATGCTAACGGGTTCTCTTCCACCACTTGAATCACAGATGCGATTCGGCTACGACTTTGTGTTGCGAATGCGTCTGTCGACGGACCGTGTCGATATTGCTGCACAATCGTATTGGGCTGTCCAACAGCATGCCGCGCGTGCGCAATTGGAGGCCGATTGGCAAGCAGCACAAACGGCCGTCGATGCATTGTCTGTTGACCATGAGCCACTCATTGCAGCAAAAGCAGAATTGGAAGCAACCATCGCATCGTCGGTAAACGCAAAGCAGAAGCGCGCCAAACAGGCACTTCAGGCATGGATGCTTGCAAACGAAGACCGTTGGCCTAAAGGTGGAATTGCCGCAGCCGAAAAGCGCTACGCAACACTCCAGGCAGCTCGTAGTACATTGGTTCATCTTTCGACGGCAGTTGCCGAAATGCGTCGTCGTCCTCTCATTTCCACGCACGCCCAGGAACGCCGTTTGGCTGCGTGGGGATTTCTGGACGGCGAAGAGCTAACACCGTTGGGGCGTGCTGCAACCGAAGTCAACGAAGGTCACAACATCTTGATGCCGTGGCTGGCTGCGTCGGGTCTTATGGCAGATATTCCAGCGGATGAAATACCGTGTGTTCTTGCGGCATTCATACGCGACCGCGTGGATTGCGAACTCCCGACAAGGCCGAATCCTTGTGTGCTCCATGTGATTGATCAAGTACGTGCACAGGCCCGTAAGTTCCAACAGGATGAGGGGCGAGACAATGGTGATTGGCAGTTGTCGGACGTGTATCCTGCCGTTGTGGCGCGTTGGCAACAGGGAGTTCCGTTGTCTGTGCTGGCAGCCGAATTCGGAATTATGGAGGGCACACTTCAGCGCGGGTTGATGCGTGTAGCAAATTTGCTCGAAGAGTGGGGGGCTGTAGCAACTCTACGCGCCGACTTACCGACCCTTGAAAAACTGGCGTCGCTGACGTTCTTACGGGGTGCGTTGGTGGTGGATTCGCTGTATTTGCGGTTGTAAGCCTTTCGTTCCAATGGGGATTTTGACGGCATTAATGTATGCGTGCAAACATGGTCAAACTGAAATTGCTCGGGTACTTCTCTGCGCGAACGACGCATTAATTTGTGCTATTAACGACGCATTTCTTTGCGCTATTAAATATGGACATACGGAACTCGTTCGTCAATTTGTTGATTTAGAAAGAGGTCCTGCAACAGACGACTATAACGCACTTCGATGGGCGTATGGTAAAGGGCATACGGAAATTGTTCGTCTGCTTCTTGAATTACCGCTGGAGAGAGGTGTGGATCCGAGTGCAAGCGACAATGATGCATTGTTGTATGCGAGCAAATACGGACATACGGAAATTGTTCGTTTGCTTCTTGATTTGCCGTTGGAAAGAGGAGTTAATCCAGCAGCTGACAACAATTATGCGCTTCAATGGGCATGCTCGAACGGACACACGGAAATTGTTCGTATGCTTCTTAATTTGCCGCTTGAGAGATGCGTGAATCCGTTTACGAACGACAATAAAGCACTTCGAATCGCAAGTCAAAACGGACAAACGGAAATTGTTCGTTTGATCCTTGATTTGCCGCTGGAAAGAGGCGTGAATCCGTCTACGATCGACGATAGAGCACTTCAAGTCGCATGTAAATTCGGACACATGGAAATTGTTCGTTTGCTCCTTGATTTGCCGCTGGAAAGAGGCGTGAATCCGTCTACGAACGACAATAACGCACTTCGAATAGCAAGCGCAAACGGACACACGGAAGTGGTTCGCATGCTCCTTGATTTGCCGTTGGAAAGAGGAGTTAATCCAGCAGCTGACAACAATTATGTGCTTCAATGTGCATGTTCGCACGGACTTACGGAAATGGTTCGTTTGCTTCTCGATTTGCCGTTGGAAAGAGGCGTGGCAGCAGGTGCAGAAGAAAATTATGCATTGGTTTATGCAAGTAGATACGGACACACGGAAATTGTTCGTATGCTCCTCGATTTGCCTTTGGAAAGAGGCGTGAATCGCGCATATTCGAACAGACATACGGAAATTGTTCGCATGCTGAAGAGAAAAATTCCATGGTATCGACGATTGTTTTTTTAACCGCCTTTGTTAACAAGAAGTAGAGAGATGTCAACGGAAAATGCGATAATTATCATACTTTTGATGGGAATTCTTTGCATTGGAGTGCTTGTGTTAATGCGTTTAACGGATGCCCCGGTAACAAAAGAAACAGAAAAAGAAATTGTCGTCGAATCTGGATTTCCCGGTGCTTTTGGATTTCCAACGCGTCTTTCCTTTGGAGGCCCATATTACAGCCACATTCCCGTTCGTTACGTTGCGTTCTAAGAGAATCGCAACGCAGGGCAGAGACACCATGGATTCCGTATCATCGTTTTTTTCAGGTTTGTTTGGAGAACAAGAATCCAAACAAGAATCCAAACAAGAATCCAAACAAGAACAAGAACAAGCACAGGAACAGGAACCCAAATCCGTTGGTGGCAACAAAACACGGAAGGCGCATTCATCACGCCGTAAATCTCGACGGCGCGCGAGATTTCTTTAAATCGCAAATGCTCTTCAAATCGCAAATTGACTCCCATTGACTGTTATCCACGACAATGACTTCAAACGTGACTCCTGACGTCGCCAACATAGTTTCAATTGCAACCATAATGTTACAATTGGAATTTTAGCCGACTCAATGCACAGTTGCTTTCGTTATCATAAATTTGCTGATTTAGCACAAATGGCCTTAGATTCGTACGTCTTGATGACATGCATCCGCAGGTACTCGAATGGTTAGTAAAATTTCCCTCAATGCCATTGACATTTGAAAGTTTTAAACGTGTTTTCATTGATAAACACATGGAATTGGTACAGCTATTTCAATAATTTTCTAATATCGCAACCGCGTTACCAAGCCATTGATAACCATGGAAATGTTTGTCGCCGTCTTTTCTGCGGGATCCCCGTCCACAATTGCGCATGTGAAAGTTGCTTTTCCCAGTTCATCGCTGGTAAAAATTGACAAACCCGATGGGTACATTGGGCGAATAACACATGAATCTGAATGCTCTTGAAACGACGCCAGGTGTTCTTGAGCCACTGTGTATTTTACGCAAAATCGCAACGACGCATGACGTTTTAAATATTCTGGATACAGACGACATAACACTCGCGCTATTATTGTATGCTGGAGAAGACATGTACGACAATATTGCGATTAAGCGCGCGTGCGCCAAAGGAAACATCGAAATTGTCCGTTTACTTCTCGATTTACCGCCAGAAAGAGGCTAACATCGGGTGGTAATTCCGAAAAGCATGTTTACATGGGCACACAAACATTGTTCGTTTGCTCCTTGCACTGCCGCTGGATCTAAATCCAACGGCGGATTACAATCAAGCACTTCGATTTGCATGCATGCATGGACAAACAGACATTGTTCGTGCACTTCTTGATTCAAAACACAAACCACTTGTTATCTGGAGGAAGAGGGAATGAATGCGAAAGAGGACACAAAGACATTGTCCGCGTACTTCTTGAACGAGGTGTTCATGTTCACATTTCTGCATTAGCTTCACAATGTCGCAGTGGAAACATAGAACTTTTTCGTTTATTAATGCCCTTTGTCGATCTGACAACATATAACAACCTCCGAGAAGCGTTGCGGACAAATCGAAATTGTACGGATGCCGTTAGAAAGAGGCGTTGATCCATCTGCATGCTGCACCAACGCATTGCTTCATGCGAAGACGGAAATTGTACGCATGCTATTAGACTTGCCATCTGAAAGAGGCGTAGATCCACCAACAGATGAACATTGTGCGCTACGGTTGGAATGTGGATTTAGTGAAATTCGCAAAATGCTTGAAACTCCATGGTTTAAGTCCGCGTACAAAATGGGATTAAGAAGTTTAATTCATCTTAAACGACCGACCTTTGGTGGGATTGTTGAATTATAGGGAAAAGAATTCGTTTCCGCTTTTAGGGAATTTTTTGGTGTTCATCGCAGGAAAAAATGACGACCCGTCTGAATTGCACATATCGCATTGCAATAAATGTTCTTAAAATCTTTGCGAACAATTGCACAGACACATGAAACAATGTCGCTCGAAGCAGCAATAACATCTGGAAATGCGCCTTTGGTGTGGTTAATGATTGATAACGGAGAAATGGTCAACACTACATCGTTTGTACATGCATGGTATAGCGGTAAAACAGAAATTGTTCGTATGCTCCTCGAACTTCCGGTAGATCGTGGAGTCAATCCAGCTGCAGACGAAAATTTGGCACTTCGGTTTGCATGTTACAGCGGACAAACGGAAATTGTTCGTATGCTCCTTGATTTGTCGTTGGACCGTGGAGTTGATCCATCCGCACGCGACAATGAGGCACTTCGAGGCGCCAGTGAGCGTGGGCAAACGGAAATTGTTCGTCTTTTACTTGATTTGCCGTTGGACCGATGCGTGAATCCTACAGCCAAAAATAATGATGCACTTATGGGGGCATGTGTCAGTGGACGTACGGAAATTGTCCGTATGTTCCTTGCGCTACCGCCAGACCGAGGCGTAAATCCTGCAGCCAACGACAATTTGGCATTAAGATCCGCGCGCGCGAATGGACGCATGGACGTTGTTCGTTTGCTCCTCGATTTGCCGGCGGAAAGAGGTGTGAACGACACGCGTGCACTTTCATGGATCCGCGATGTTCGCCGAGTCCAAATGTTTCCAGTCTAATTTTCTGCTGAAAGACTGATTCGCGGATCCATGGTGCACTTTATGCTGTGTGCGATTTGCAGAAATCTGTCGTTTACTCCTGGATTTGCCGTTGGAAATATATCAATATACAACGAACGTTAATTGGGCACTTCGGTGTGTAAACGGGAAGACAGAAATTGTTCGTCTGTTCCTTAATTTGCCGTTGGAAAGAGGTCTGGGTGCATCGCTTCAACAGCTGTGTGTATAAACGGAAATTGTACACATGCTGTTGGACTTGCCATTGAACCGTGGAGTAGCTACGCGCAACAATGAAGTACTTCGGTCGGCAAGTGATGGTGAGCATACCGAAATTGTTCGGATGATTTGCCGGCGGAAAGAGGTCTGTGGCAGTTAGAAATAAAGTCTCTCAACTCATGGCACCAGGATTTCGGAGCATCCCTGAGCATGGCATGCATGTTTTTGTTGCTGAAAAAACCCCAAAAAAATGACACACTTTCGGGATTGCGGCTTTCGGTCGAAGATGAACAGCCTTTTACCGCTTCAAATCTTGCGAACAATTGCACATACACACACAACAATGTCGCTCGAAGCAGCAATTAAATCCGGAAATGTGCCTTTGGTGAGGTTAATGATTGATAACGGTGAAAGCGTTGCTGAAAATCATGCGCTTCAATCTGCATGTTTTAGCGGACAAACCGAAATGGTCCGTATGCTCCTAGAACTTGACTGTGGGGTCTCCGCGCGCGACAATGATGCACTTCAGACTGCATCCATAAACGGTCACACGGAAATCGTCCGTATGCTCCTTGATTTGCCGGCTGAAAGATGCGTTGATCCTGCCGCCAAAAATAATTTGGCACTTCGGGATACATCCATACACGGACACACGGAAATTGTTCGTATGCTCCTCGATTTACCGTTGGAAAGAGGTGTGAATCCAGCGGCAAACGACAATGAGGCACTTCGATATGCATGCGGCAGAGGGCACATGGAAATTGTTCGTATGCTCCTTGCGCTAGACCGTGGAGTAAATCCATCTGCATACCACAATTATGCACTTCGAATGGCATGCCAAAACGGACACACGGAAATTGTTCGTTTACTTCTTGAACTTCCGTTGGACCGTGGAGTGAATCCGTCTGCATGCTACAATGACGCACTTCGAATAGCAAGTCATAATGGATACACAGAAATTGTTCGTATGCTCCTTGATTTGCCGTTAGACCGTGGAGTTAATCCAGCGACACACTCAACCTCAGACGTCTGGTAAGAAATTCATGCAAAAAGTGTTGAAAAACTTTATTGGGGGTGATTTGCGTTGGCGAATTCAGTCAAAGGATTCCGCAAGAACTGCTGGACCATCCCACGCACCCGCAGTTCTTTCGATGATAGTATAATATGAAAATTCTCCATTGTTCTTTTCTGCCTCATTGCGATAATCTACCATGGCGGATGCCAGAGTGCGAACAGAATCCAAATGCGTATCTTGGTGAATTGCCCACGCAACCACATCCTGTGTTGGGAAAGAATAGATGTTTTGATTGTCCGGATTGTCCGGATTGTCTGGAACTAATTTATGCCAATCGCGAAATCCGAACGTAAAGATTTCGCTGGCAAGAATGGCGGCCCATGCAACTTTGGCTGTTGTAAAGGTTCCAACGAAAAAACTCGACGCACCATGTTCGTCGCGATGCGTCATAATTGCCACGAATTCCATAGATGCCATCGCGTACCATGTGCCGCCAAAACGAGGACATCAATTTTTATCCCGCAACAGCGGTCAACACCCGTTGCTTCCAATTGCGGCGCGTAGGATCACAGAAAATCAAGATACGCGTATCTCGTGGACCATCGTGTTGAATGCGTATGCGCCGTTTCCATGCAGGAACCCACACGTGTGTTGCAGAAAACCACAGAACATCGATTTGATGAACGCGTCCCGGTGTTACATGCGTGAGAAAGGTCAAATCGCGAGTCCAACGGCGATTCACGTTTGCGCGATTGTTGAGGTGCACGGCGAGCGCCGCAAAGTCAACATCCTCGCTCACAAGACCCACAAGTATCCGTTGGTTCACGAGATCGGAATACCGACGCAACGGGGATGATGCATGACAGTAGATTGAACCAATACCCGCATGCTCTGTTTTTGCACCACCTACGGGGCTATATTCTGCGACTTCGTTGGCAAGAAATTGAAGTTCCACGGGAAGTTCAACGGGTTCCGCAGGCGCCTGAACTCGCAAGAGCCCAATTCCACGTCGCACCAATTCTTTCGCAGCGGCAACATTATACCGGATCATTAGCTCTTCGATCCACGCATGCGGATCTTGCCGCGGTCCAGTGGCTGCAATTTCCGAATCAACGAACGACTCATATGTAAACGAGTGTTCAACCGTAATCCACGTGCGAGCCAACCGGTCCTCTGTTCCAAGGAACAGTGTGACACCCCGTCTACGCTGTCCAGGTATTAGAGACGCAGCATCTTCACTCATGGACGGTGGCAACATGGGCACCACAACGCGCCCGTCCAAATCATATGCCGTTGCACCTTGCGCGCATGCAGCTAAATCCAGTGCTGAACCGTAAGGAATTACGGCTGCAACATCCGCAATGGTGATGGCCCACATTCCAGATTCACGATGAAACGCAATGGCATCATCAATGTCGCGACAGCCTGGAGGGTCGATATGAAAAACGGTCCATCCGTGTGCTGCATCAATGTATTCACGTTCTGCGTCACTTGGAGCACTTGGAGGAGCACTTGGAGGAGCACTTGGAGGAGCACTTGGAGGAGCACTTGCAGCCGGCCAATAATGGAGTTGCAAAGCTTCCCGTTCAGCCGCATATTCTCCAACGGGTCCAAGAAGTCGCACAAGGTGTCCACGTGATTTCGGCGTCGTAATATCGGGCACATCAACAACTGCAATTCGATTTCGCAACGTGTCGCGCTCCGTACTACCTACGATAAAATCCGGCAGTGTGTCATCATACGGTTTGAACAAGTACATGGGGGCACCACGACTCGTAACCCCGTAACGATATTTCGATGCAAATTCGATAACGCCTACGCAACGTGTCATCATTATACTACTTTACTCTTTCAACGGCTGTCAATTTTTCGCCCCTGCGGTAATTTTGTTCGAGAATCATCGCTGGAGCCAGTAAAGATGGTTTCCGTGGGCCTTGTCATGATTGTGCGCGACGAGGAAGCCGTGATTGAACGCGCACTCCGCTCGGCACTCCCATTCATCGATACGTACGTGATTGTAGACACGGGTTCAAGTGACCGAACACTCGACATCGCGCGAGATGTTTTGCGTGATGTTTCCTCCGGTTTAATTGTGTCGCGACCGTGGGTTGACTTTGGCAAAAACCGCACGGAAGCTCTCGCGTTGTGCGAGGGCCGTATGGACTGGGCAATTATGCTTGACGCCGACGACAATTTGGTTGGCGCTCCACCCAAAAACATGTGGACGCTTGATGTTGACGGTATGCTGGTGCGTTTACAACATGGTCACAATGTTCATTATAGGGTTCAAGTGTTCCGTATGGGGCGCGGATGGCATTACGAGGGGCGGATTCACGAAAAAGCGGAAACCGAAAATCCCACACTTGCAACATGGCCACCCGAGACATACATGATCACACGGTGCGAAGGATCCAGATCCCGTGACCCTGCTAAATTTTTAAAAGATGCTGCATTAATGTCGACCGAACCACCTACGCAACGCAATTTGTTTTTTTTGGCACAAAGTTATCGGGATGCGGGACTCATGGACGTGGCCATTTGCGTATACGAGAAATACATGGAACATCCGTCGGATTCCGTTCAAGAACGGTATATGGTTTGTGTGAATTTAATTGTGTTGATTAAAGACCCTGTTCGTCAATTGACGCTTGCATGGGAAGCGGTCGAATTGTGCCCGTGGCGTCTCGAAGCACCGTTTACCCTGCTTGAATGTCGTCGTAACGCGGGTTTGCGGCCATCTCGACAGATTTATGCGTTGGCGATGGCCGTGACAAACCGTGTCCCGCGGGAAACGGACAATTTCGTTACACCTGCTGTGTATGCATGGGGATTTGATAACGAGTTGGCGATTGTTGCATTTGCGCTTGGACACTTTGATGTGGCGTACGATGCACTTGTACGGTGTATGCTGAATGCTCCAACGGCAGAATTGCAGGAGTCTGCGCGCAAGAATGCGAAACGTGCATTCGAGGCTTCTTGCTCTTCAAATTGAAAACTGCTTCAACATCAAGAAGCCGTGTGTCGAGTCTAAAGTTAACATGGCACATACATGTACAATGCCCCCGAATATGCGCGGAGGCAAAGCCTACAAAAAGGGTAAAAAAACCGTCCAAACACTTGACGAGAAAGTCGGCAAATTTTCTACGAAAGAGCCTGGTCAAGATTATGCGCGAGTCATCCGTTTGTTGGGAGAGCGCCGTGTGCTGTGCTTTTGCAATGATGGAATTGAGCGTGTCTGTAAAATCCGCGGAACACTGTGTCACAAACGGGGTCGTCAATGGATTGAGGTTGGCGATATCGTTCTCGTGTGCTTTCGAGAATTCGAAGCGGGCGACGAATCCCCATTTACAGCAACGGCAGAAACCGATGCCCCCACTTCGACGGCTGCGGTATTGGCATCTGGGCGCAAAGAAATCGCGGACATTGTCGCCAAGTTTCCAACGGGTCACATCAACAAAATCCGTAAGGAATCGGGAATTCACCGCAATCTTTTGTTGACAAAGACTGCTGGCGAGGATGACGACGACATTTTTGATCGCGAAGAGAATGTCGAGGAGGAGGAGGAACTGGACGACGCAGCTATTGATGCGATTTAACATCGCTGTCGCTCTTCAAAAACCTCGATCAGTTTTAATCTCGCACAACAAACAGCTCTCGCCATTGAATGTGTGTAGCACCGCCTTGAATTCCATCAAGAAGACGTGGTTCGGACATCCACTTACCGTTTGCAAACAAACATTCTTTTCGAGCGCTTTCATTTAAGCGCGCGACAAGAATTTCATCGCTTTCATCACTTTCATTGTAAAAGATTTGAACCACATCGCCAATGTACACAACGGTTGTTGAACCATCCGCTTTGCACACATCCAGAACATATCGCATGTAATAATCGCAACCCATGGTGATAACGCAGTTAACTGCGTTAACGCAGTAAACGCGTCAATTTTTCGCCCCAAGCAAAATCACCCGTAAAACCAGAATGGCAGACGAAGACGTCGGTCCAATGACCCCTGCAATTCACGCAATTCGCGACAGACACTTGCATGAAATCCCGACGCCAGATGAACGGTCGTTTATTAAGACATGGCGCCGTCAGCTTCAAGACTGTTTAACCAAACAGAATAGCCGCATTGCATCGTTTCTGATCACGCAAACACCCGACATTGATATTGAGCACCGGTGCACCGAATTGTTGGCCAAGTTTTCACGCACATCACCGCCGTCGTACATTCGTGATTTATCGCTTACAACGGATATTTCGGGAGCAATGGCTGATCTGGAATCGGAGCTTGGCGTTCATCCAACGGAATTGCGTGAAACACTCCGTAGGACCGTGAGATTGTATGTGAATACGGCGACGGCATTGTCAACTGCGGAGGGACAATTGGAAGAAAAACTCAAACGGCTTGAAACAGTTGTTAGTCGCGTGAATGGTCAAATGTTTTTGGAACCAACGCCGGAACTGGCGGAGCTTGCGGAACCCATGCGCAAATATCTGGACAGTGTACTTGACAAAATTGATATTGAGCCTGATTTTAGGGAAGTGTCAGAGCAGTACAAACGGTTCTCAATCCTTAAGGGGCTCGTGTCGCTCATTGGGTTTCAACAGACATCGTCAGCACCCACGTGCACAATTTGCATGACGCGACCTGTCTGCTTGGCAATGACACCGTGTGGGCACGTGTTTTGTGAAGAATGTTGTCGTTCGCAAATGACCGCGTGCTACATTTGCCGTGTTCAGATTCGCGACCGTGTGCGCTTGTATTTTAATTAAGGCGACGATGACATAAAATACAACGGTTTTGATTCATCGGATAAAAACACGGGAACAAACTTGTGATCTTGAATAAAACGTCGTTCGTTTTCCTCAAGTTCTACAGCAGTCCACTTGTATTGTGCAGCCAACACCGCTAAATGCCGTTTCGCGCGCTGAATAAACAGAACTGTCATGAATTTTCGCACAGTTGCTTCCGCAAAATCCTTACGGGAGGTTTGCATTGTTTGTCTTTTCGTCAAGGGTTTCCGACTGTCAAATTTTCAAACGCGGACTTAAACACGAAACACCCTGACCCTCACAAGGATGGGCGACGATGAAGTGTTGACGTTCAAGCAGCAGTTTATTACGTTAATTCGTGATTGGCGCGTTCTCGAGGATGAAGTTAAAGTGTTGAATTCTGAAGCGAAGGAGAAAAACAAGCGAATTAAAGCAATCAAGAAAATGGTTGCAGATATGATGAAAGATAAGAAAGTGGGAGTGGTAAATACACCCGCTGGAGTCGCGGCACGTCGAGAAAAAACGAGCAAAAGTTCAATCACAACCAAATATTTATTGAGCACACTAACATTGTTTTTCAAAGGAAATCAGGAAATGGCGAAACAGTGTGTCGCGTTTTTGGATGAAAAGCGTCCCGTTCGTAATACGGAGACACTCACGTTGGAACCTATGGGTGATGCAGGTTCAACTATGTCGTAAGAAAATTCTTTGCATTGGATATAGACAAATGTACGGAGGCCTTTACAAACAAGTGTTGTCCAGTTCGGGTGTTGTTGATGCGTTTAAGGGGACGTCTACCGCGGATGAGGTGGGTCTTGCGTTTTTTGCCGCACTCCTTCTTGTCATCGCGTTCGTTCTCCTGCAGCTCTTTGTTGTTCGCTGGCTGTGGAATACGGTGCTGGTACGCGTGTTGACTGTCGCAAAGCCTATCCCGGATATGCTCCACACGCTGGGCTTGCTCATCCTTATCGCGATGGTTCTTCCCGGACTCGCCTAATCTCGCCTAATCCCGGACTCGCCTAATCTCGCCTAATCCCGGACTCGCCTAATCTCGCCTAATCCCGGACTCGCCTAATCTCGCCTAATCTCGCCTAATCCCGGCTAATCCCGGCTAATCCCGGCTAATCCCGCCGCCAAATCGTCATTCAATGTTTATTTAATATTGAATGAAGAAAAAAAACGCAACATTTAAAGCACCTTTCGTTTGCGCAGAGTTCGGCGCGTGTTTGAATTCGCTTTACGTGTAAATCCCCGGCTTGCATAAATCGTTTGTCCGCACAATTCCGTTGCCGCTTTTTTGCCCAACGCGGGTGTTGACCTCACAACACAATGATTGTAACGCTCCCGTAAGTTCATGCTCTATTTCCTGATGCGAAATTTAATTCAAGTGCAAACAGGCAAAATCTTCGTATTGTACCCAAGTGCATTCAATCGTGCAATTATTCCAGGCGAATAACAATTCGACGAATGATTCGAACAATAATACACATTTAACATGGACGATGATCCGTTAGCATTTGTAAGAGACATGGATCCCATTTGCGCATTAAAACCCGTAGGACACGGCCCATCTGTGGCTTGAGCGCGGAGAAGCTGACAGCTTGTTTGACCGAGAAACATGTTTCCGGTAACGGGTGCACACGATGGCGCATTTGGATCCAGACATTGAGTTTGAGCTGAATTGCCCGGCCCCGAACAGCAACGGCTGTTTCCTGAAGGGTCCATGACAAAATTGGGCATTTGTGGTGGGCAAACGGTTGCTCCTTGCGATTGCATTAAACCTCCTCTTTCCGCAAGACAATTTTGAATGCCGTCTTTACTTGGTCCGAGCGTACAAAACACTGGCGACGGTGTCGTATTTGAATCCGGACGCGTCCACATCAATTTGCATGAATTTTGCGCGCGATCCGCATCAGGGCGAATTTGACCCGAGCAACAATACGCAGCACCGCCATACATATACATGGTTGAACCCGCTGGACATTCCGTTGTAGAATTAAATACACCGGATGAAAATCCCTCTTGCAGACGAAACCACGGACTCCCCATAACAACTTTTCCAAGTATCAATATCACTGCGAATAAAATTCCTCCGACGAGAATTTCACGCATTTCCTTACTCTTACACGACGTTTATCAGGATGGCTGAATTCCAGCGTGTGATAAAATCGGAGAGGATGCGACACTAACGGCAATGCCAATAAAAATCAGATTTTTGATTTTTTCATCCCAAACATGTGTGTTGCCCGTAAACACCCACGACCAAATGGGGGCAAAGAGCCGATGCGAAAGAATCAATCCGAGCCACACGCCTACGAACAAAATACATGCCATTGCCCATTGCCAAATTCGTTTGCGCATTGCGTCTGCCGTGTCTGATGCCCCTGATGTCCCTGCAGCCCCTGATGCCCCTGATGCCCCTGATGCCCCTGATGCCCCCGCGGTGCCAAACAATGTCGTGACATCCACTGTTTTCCCCGAAATATCCACGACATCGCGACCATCCACGACACGCAACGGTTTACATTCAATTTCCGTTTTTTTTGCTGCTGTGGTTGCCGCCGTTTCCCCCCCAATTCCGGGAACTGCCACCGATGTTACGCGCATCAAACGGTCTTTTGTGACCGTTTTTGTAGGTTTTGCACCCAATGCCGGCAAATCTCGGGGATTGGTCGACAAGGACCCTTCACGTGGAATTCTCTCCAAATCCGTTGCACGTATCGACACCGGATCGAGCACCAACAAGAATTGGCGGTCGGAGGATGCACATTGAGGAAGTGCCGTTGGATTCGTTTCTGTGCGCCCACGCAAATCAGGTCCTTGATATTGAAGAACTCGCGTACCAGGTGTAAACAACGATTCCAGAGTCGGGCGTGTTGCTGCAGGATCTGGCTTCGCTGCAGTTGCGGCGAAATATGCTGCGCCGGCTTTGGCAACATCTTTTGCCGCATCTTTTGCATGGTGACTTGCAGGAATCACAACCGTAATTTCACGTTGTGGAGCACTGTACGTTTTCATGTGTAGATGATATTCGGCGGGATAAACACCCGTTTGTCCAGGAAACACGTGAAGACCGGGTACATTCAAAATCGCTTCATCCAATGTGTAACGCTGGGCGCGGTAATCGGCTCCAACGGAATTGCTTTCTTCAATATTAACACCGTCACCCACGCCGTCGCCTGCACGTCGCGTTAAAATTTGGAGTGAACCGGAATGCGGTGCATGGATTTGAATCGCACATGTTGAGCATACGGGAATGTCTGCAAGTGCCACCGTTGCCGGCCATTTGAGAGGAGTTTCCTCACACGTTAATCGTATATCCGCCATACTCTATCTTTCACGCAATAGTCGCCGTGTTGCGTTTAACCGAAAACACTTTTGCGATAGACGGTGGATGTAAAACTTCGCCCAAGAGCCGGAATGTGAACCGTATCATCATTGCCGAGTTCTTCACACCCATTTGTGTCATCGTCGCAAATGCGGTTTTTAACGCGTATTGGCACTTGAACGGGATTCATGCCGTCTGTACGTGTGTAATAATTCCAACGATTGCGCCGGGCATCCAATTCACGCCCGTAAAGAGGCAAAATGGTTCTGTCGGGCGCAGCAGAACCGGATGAACCGCCTTCAGCCGTTAGAATTCCAATTTGTGAAATGGGTCCGGCGGTTCGACGATTGCGGAGTTGGGGAAATGCTGCACCAAGTCGCTGGACGGGCTCAGGATACAAATCTGGACGTAAATGCTGAGTGGGCGGACCCATTCCAGGTGAGGCAACAGCGTCCGTTTGTACTACGTAGATTTTTGGTGTCGGTGTCGGTGTCGGTGTCGGTGTCGGTGATTGCTGATTTTGCAGATACCAAAACATGCCGCCAAAGACTGCAAGCACCACAAATACAACCAAAACAATAGTTGTCGAATCTGAACAGACAAAACCCGTCGGGCATTGGCCTCCTCCACGTTGTCCTCGCCCTCGTGAACGCATTCTCTATACGCAACTTTTAATTTGATTTTGACAAATTGTTGCTTTTAGAGCGAGGGGTTGCCGTTTGCCGCACGCCACGGTCCAGTGGCAAATCAAGGAGCAAACGAACAACCCGGCCACGCTCACACGCTGCAACGAGCGTTCCAAAACCATCTCCAATTGCCAGACACACCAGCCAAATATTCCCCCCGCAATCAAGCGCCATTAACGCCGTTGTTTGTGCTATTGTGCGTAAAATGTGTTTAATGGCGAAAGATCCGATGTAGGATTAATTCTCGTGTTTTTGCGATATCCATACCAAAACGTTGTTCGCCCTAACGGTTGTCAATTTTCGCTTGCAGCATACGGACAATTTCCGTATATTTGTAGAACTTTGCATAATGAATTGCTTGATTATCGTTTGGATCAACACCTCTTTCCGATGGCAAATCAAGGAGCAACTGAACAATTCCCGTGTATCCGTAAGAACATGCCCACCGGAGTGCGTAATTGTTGAGTGCAGCTGGATCCACGCCTCTTTCCAATGGTAAATCAAGGAGCATACGGACAATTTCCGTATGGCCACAATCAATTGCTAACCGGAGTGCAATGTTGTCAAACGCTGCAGGATCAACTCCTCTTTCAACCGGCAGCTCAAGGAGCAAACGAACGATTTTCGCGAATCCACCTCGGGCTGCAACCCGAAATGCTTGATTGTTTCGTGAAGCTGGATTTACGCCTCTCTCCAACGGCAAATCCAGGAGTAAACGAATAATTTCCGTATGGCCACGATCACTTGCTAACCGGAATGCAATATTGTCATCTGCTGCAGGATTAACCCCACGGTCCAACGGCAAATCAAGGAGCAACCGAACAATTTCCGTTTGGCCGTCTTTACATGCGGTAATAAATGTGTCGTCGTCAACACTCGCACCATCTTCTTCAAGTACCAGATGCACTTGCCCTATGTCGCCGGATTTTATGGCAGCGTCAAGTGACATGAATGCTGTTGTTTGCGCGATTGTGCGTAAAATGTTTAGTGACATATCGGCCGCTTTTCCAATTCGTGAATCCTCAACAAGGTCCATGCCAAAATATTGTCTGCCAAACGATGGTTGTCATTTTTTTCGCATGTCATACGGACAATATACGTGTGACCGCTTGTAAGTTCAGCATCGTCGTCGCATGCAGACGGATCAACTCCTCTCCCTGGCGGCAAATCAAGCAATAGACGAACGATTTCTGTGTGTCCGTTTTGACTTGCCCACCGAAGTGCTTGATTGTCGCTCGCTGCAGGATTCACGCCTCTCTCTGGCTCCAGGATCAAACGAACAATGTCCGTTCGTCCGCAATAACACGCTTTACAAAGCTCATGCTCGTAATCTATCACCACACCTCTTTCCAACGGCAAATCTAAGAGCAAACGAACTATTTCCGGTTGTTCGTATATGCATGCCATTCGAAGTGATTCATTGTCGTATGCAGATGGATCAATTCCTCTTTCCAGTGGCAAATTAAGGAGCAAACGAACAATTTCAGTATGCCCATATGCACTTGCAAACCGAAGTGCTGCATTGTCGTCTGCAGCTGGATTTACTCCACGCTCTGGCGGTAGCTCAAGGAGTAAACGAATAATTTCCGTGTGTCCGTTACAACACGCACATCGAAGTGCTTGATTGTCTTTTGATGCAGGATTTGCGCCTTTTTCCAGGAGTAAACGAACAATGACCGTTTGGCCGTGTCTACAAGCGGTAAGTAATGTATCGTGGTCTACACTCGCACCATCTTCAAGTACCAAATGCACTAGCATCATGTCGCCGGATTTTATGGCTGCATCTAGCGTCACCAACGCAGGTGTTTGCGCAATTGTGCGTAAAATGTTTAGTGGCATTTCGGCCGCTTTTCCAATTCGTGAAACGTGTTCAAGGTCCATGTCAACACATTGTTCGCCAAATGATGTTGGTCATTTTTACGTGTGACCGCGTGTAAGTGCTGCATTGTTGCATACAGATGGATCAACTCCTCTCTCTGGCGGCAAATCAAGTAAAAGACGAACAATTTCCGTGTGTCCGTTTCGGCTTGCCCACCGAAGTGCACCATTGTCGTTCGCTGCAGGATTCACGCCTCTCTCTGGCGGCAAATCAAGTAGCAAACGAACGATTTCCGTGTGTCCACATTCGCTTGCATTCTGGAGTAAAACATTGCTGTTCATAGCAGGATCCACGCCTCTATTCGCCGGCAAATCCAGGAGCAAACGAACAATTCCCGTATGTCCGAATTTGACTGCATCCCGAAGTGCATAATTGTCGCTCGCTGCTGGATTAACGCCTCTTTCCAACGGCAAATCAAGAATCAAACGCATAATTTCCGTATGTCCGTAGAAACCCGTAGATATAAGCGCGGCAATGTTTAATGATGCTGGAGTTATTCCTCTTTCTAACGGTAAATCAAGGAGTAAACGAACAATTTCCGGTTGTCCGTAGGAACATGCGACTCGAAGCGCGTTATTGTCGATGGCCGCTGGATTCACCCCTCTCTCCAACGGCAAATTGAGGAGCAAACGAACAATTTCTGTATGACCGTGCGCACATGCAAATCGAAGTGCTGCATTGTTGTTCGCAGCTGGATTAACTCCCCTATCCAACGGTAAATCAAGTAGCAAACGAACGAGTTCCGTGTGTTCGCTGTAACATGCATTTCGAAATGCCGCATTGTCGTTCGCAGCTGGATTAACTCCCCTTTCCAACGGTAAATCCAGGAGTTAACGAATAATTTCCGTTTGGCCGTCTCTACATGCGGTAATAAATGTGTCGTCGTCAATACCATCTTCTTCAAGTACCAGATGCACCCGCCATATGTTACCGGATTTTATGGCTGCATTAAGTGTTATCCGTGCAGTTGTTTGCGCGATTGTGCGTAATACGTTCAGAAGAAAAACGTCCATAGACTCTTTCTTGACGCAAACCGTCCATGGTCAATTTTCTACTGCTGCAGTGATTTCCGTGTGTCCGCTACGATTTACAAATCATAGTGCTGCCGCACGCCTCTTTCCAACGGCAAATCAACCGGACAATTTCCGCGTGTCCGTTGAGGCATGCCAACTGAAATGCCCAATTGCTGTTTGCAGCTGGCGCAACCCCACATTCTGGTGGCAAATCCAGGAACAAACGAACAATTTCCGTGTGTCCGTTGAAACATGCAATCTGAAATGGTCGATTATTGCCTGCTGCAGGGTCCACACCTCTTTCTGGCGGTAAATCGAGGAGCAAACGAACAATTTCCGTGTGTCCGTAACATGCATTTCGAAGTGCTGCATTGTCGTTCGCTGCAGGATTTACGCCTCTTTCCAGCGGTAAATCAAGAAGCAAACGGACAATTTCCGTGTGTCCGAGTTGGCTTGCCCACTGAAGTGCTTGATTGTCATTTGCTGCTGGATCCACCCCACGGTCCAACGGCAAATCAAGGAGCAAACGGACAATTTCCGTGTGTCCGCGAAAGCTTGTATATTGAAGCGCTTGATTGTCATTTGCAGTTGGATCCACGCCTCTTTCCAGCGGCAAATCAAGGAGCAAACGAACAATTTCCATGTGTCCTCGTACACAACTACACCGAAGCGCCTCATTCTCGTTTGCAGTTGGATCCACGCCTCTTTCCAGCGGCAAATCAAGGAGCAAACGCACAATTTCCATGTGTCCTCGTACACAACTACACCGAAGCGCCTCATTCTCGTTTGCAGTTGGATCCACGCCTCTTTCCAGCGGCAAATCAAGGAGCAAACGCACAATTTCGGTATGTCCGTATTCACATGCCGAAATTATCGCATCATTGCCGCATGCAGCAGCCCCTCTTTCCAGCGGCAAATCAAGTAGCAAACGCACAATTTCCGTTTGTCCATGAGAACATGCATCAATAAACCTTTTGTTTGTAACAGTTTCACCATCTTCAATCATCAGTTGCAAAAGCAGAACGTCTTGAACAGCATGAAGATACACCACCGATGTCGTTTGTGCAATTGTGCGTAAGAGTTGGAGTGACTGTTGTCCATCGTATCCTTGATTCGCATTCATACCAAAACGTTGTGTGTTCGATGGTGGTCATTTTTTCGCGTGCTGTTCCCGTGTTATTGCAAGTCTGGACATTGTTCCGAAAAATTTGAATTGACTGTTCTTAAACTGTTCTGGGAATTGGATTTACGCCTCTTTCTGGTGGCAGCTCCAGGAGCAAACGGACAATTTCCGTATGACCATGCGCAGTTGCTAATTGGAGTGCGTGGTTGTCGCTTGCTGCAGGATCCACTCCTCTTTCCAACGGCAAATCAAGGAGCAACCGAACAATTTCCGTGTGTCCCCTGGCACTGGCTTCTCGGAGCGCATAATTGTCATCCGCTGCAGGATCCACTCCTCGATCCAACGGCAAATCGAGAAGCATACGAACAATTTCCGTGTGCCCGTTGATGCTTGCAGAACGAAGCGCTTCATTGTTATTTACTGCTGGATTCACGCCTTTTTCCAACGGCAACTCAAGGAACAAACGAACAATTTCCGTTTGACCGACGATAGTTGCGGTTCGAAGTGCGCGATTTTCACCTGATGTTAGGTCAACTCCTCTTTCCAGCGGCAAATCAAGGAGCATACGAATAATTTCCATACATCCATTGCGAATCGCGAAGTCGAGCGCAGTATTATCATTCGCTGAAACGCCTCGATCCAACGGCAAATCGAGTAATAGACGGAGAATTTCCGTATAACCGCATCCGCACGCAAACCGAACCGCAATACCGTGATATATAGCGGGATCCACTCCTCTCTCCAACGGCAAATCAAGGAGCATCCGGACAATCTCTGTTTGGCCGGCCCCGATTGCAATTCGAAGTGGTGCATTGTCGTTCACAGCTGGATTTACGCCTCTTTCCAGTGGCAAATCAAGGAGCAAATGAACAATTTCCGTGTGTTTGCGTTCGATTGCCATCCGAAACGCGTAATTATCGCCCGCTGCTGGATCCACTCCTCTCTCCAACGGCAAATCCAGGAGCAAACGCACAATTTCTGTGTGTCCCTGAATGCTTGCTCCCGTTAATGTAGCACTGTCAAAGACAGCAGGATTCACGCCTATTTCCAACGGCAAATCGAGGAGCAAACGCGCAATTTCCGTTCGCCCGTAAAAGCATGCGTGCCGAAGCGCCCAATTGGAGTCCATGGTAGGATCAACACCTCTTTCCAACGGCAAATCCAGGAGCAAACGCACAATTTCCACGTGACCGTTCGTGAATGCATTTAGAAATGCTTCGTTGTTGCGTGCTGCTGGATTCACGCCTCGATCCAACGGCAAATCCAGCAGCACGCGAACAATTTCTGTATGTCCGTCTTTACATGCTGCAATAAATGTTTCGTCATCGACATTCAGACCATCTTCAAGTATCATTCGCATTTGCCAAATGTCACCGGAGTGAAGTGTCACCAACGCCGTCGTTCGCGCAATTGTGCGTAAGAGTTGAAGTTGTTCATCGTCTCTTTGATTCGCAATGCAATTCATACCAAAATGTAATGTGTCCAACAACGGTCATTTTTCGCTTGAAGCAGCATTTGGACAATTTCAGTGTGGCCGATTGTGTTTCGAAGTGCTGCATTCGCTGAAACTCCTCTTTCCGGCGGTAAATCAATGAGCAGCCGGACAATTTTCATATGGCCGTTTTCGCACGCAGACCGAAGCACTTAACCGTTAAATATGGCAGGATCTACGCCTCTTTTTTTACGGCAAATCAAGGATCAAACGAACGATTTCCATATGGCCGTTTTCGCACGCAGACCGAAACGCAGAATTATCGACCGCAGATGGATCTACGCCTCTTTCTAACGGCAAATCCAGGAGCAAACGCGCAATTTCCGTTTGGCCGTAACAACATGCTAATCTAAGCGGATGATTGTCATCTACAGATGGATTCACACCTCTTTCTAACGGCAAATCAAGGAGCAAACGAACAATTTCCGTTTGGCCGTGTGCACATGCATGTTGAATTGCTACATTTTCGCATGCAGCTGGATCCACTCCACGGTCTAACGGAAGTTCAAGGAGCATACGAACAATTTCCGTTTGTCCGTAACAACATGCTAATCTAAGCGGATGATTGTCATCTACATATGGATTCACACCTCTTTCTAACGGCAAATCAAGGAG
>Ga0164294_10000446_pt1 | contig 39530 bp, 32 predicted proteins | sample GEODES005metaG_FD_111479 | JGI IMG/M metagenome (GOLD analysis project Ga0164294, IMG submission 111479) | Oligotrophic lake water microbial communities from Sparkling Lake, Wisconsin, USA - GEODES005 metaG | ecosystem: Environmental > Aquatic > Freshwater > Lake | place: USA: Sparkling Lake... | reverse complement strand
CCAAAATCCAAGCCATCAAAGCCAATGCCCGAGGCTTCAGAAACTTCAAAAACTACCGAACCCGAATTCTCTTCTTCTGTGGCAAACTTTCCCTCACTCCATAAAAAACTGCGAAGAACCAATAAAATTCATGAAACAAGTCTACACGTTCGAGGATTTGGCATCGCGGGATCAGCTAGATGCTGATTGCACCAAGCCTGCACGCCTTGCCGTGATCGGCCACCCGATCGCCCACTCGGCATCTCCTAAGATGCACCAAGCGGCACTCGATTCTCTCGGAATCCACGCACGCTATGTGCGCATCGACATCCAGCCTGGGCAAGTCGCAGAAGCCTTTGCCCAAATGCGCACCTTGGGCTTCATCGGCTGCAATGTCACCGTCCCTCACAAACTTGAGGCCATGGCGTGTTGCGATGTTTCACCCGAAGCATTTGCCCTCGGAGCGGTCAACACCATCCGTTTCGATTCCGACACCACCCGCGGATTCAACACCGATGGACCAGGATTTGCCCTCGCGATCGAGGAGGATTTCAACGCTCCATTGGCGTCATTGAACGTCCTCATCGCTGGCGCTGGCGGTGGTGCTGGGCAGGCAATTGCAACTCAATGCTGCCTTCAATCAGTTAGGAAACTTGTCATGGTCAATCGCAGCTTAGACAAACTTGCAAACCTAACCGAACGATTGCACGCCTTGAATCGAAGCACAGACATCACCGCATTGTCATTTGATGACCCAGCCCTTGCGGAAGCGTGCCTAAGCTGTGACTTAATCGTCAACACCTCATCAGTAGGACTCAAGTCAGGTGACCCATTGATCCTGCCCATCTCTTGTTTAGGCCGCGATCACTTGGTTTACGACACCATTTATCAACCTCCGATGACGCCGCTGTTAGTTGCAGCAGAAAATCTCGGGTGCAAGACCGCCAATGGCTTGTCCATGCTAATTCATCAAGGCGCATTGGCATTCCAGCATTGGTTCCCTGGAGCCTCGCCACTCGCCGTGATGCGCGATGCAATGCGCCCCCCCGAGTGACCGATTTCTAGAGCTAACCCTTGGTTCACTTTGCCGGAGCATCCTCTGGAATTTCAACTCCAGGTGCATCCGTAGAAAACCAATGGCACGCAATCACCTCATCGATTTCAAACGTATTCTGATCAACCCCCTTGATGCGGCTAACCTTCACTCGAACTCGAACGAGCCCCTCGGGATCAATATTCGGAAGTTTCGATTCAAATACATGCTTACCACTTTGATTCAATTTAAACGCAGCATCGAGCATACGACCGTTTTTACTGCTTCGTTCAATTAGAAATTCGGGTGATCCAATTCCAAGTTTATCGGGAAAGCCAAAGCGAGGCGCATAAAGCGCGATACTGATGGTGTCTTCGTTTTTCCTCTCGTCCGCCAAGCGCTCACGCGCGAGGAGACGGAACTCGCCCACATCATCACCCGCACCCGACAAGAATGACGCCCATGGATAGTCGCTATACCTGACATAGTGATTCCAATCGAGTAGCCACTCACCATTTTCTTCAACAAAAACAGTATCTAGCACTTCGCCACCGTCAGCAGTCCAGTAGCATTCAACCGCCTTGCCTATAGGTATATTGACAATCCCGTAATGGGTCAAACTCAGCTTCTCCGTCACCACATTCACCCGAGCGTTGAAGCTGTAGTAACGATCGATCCGGCCTGCAGCGGCAATGGGCGCAAGAATAAACTGCGACCACTCTTCCGGAGTTCTAGCATCAACGAAACTACCGATCGTTTTCTGCAATAGAGGCATCGCCTTATCAATTAAGGCGGCATCTACCTCGGAGATTGTAACTTCGCTTATGGCAGCAGATTCGGGCTTTTCCCTCTCAAAGCCAGTCCCTATCAAAAGTTGAGCACCTACTACAATCACTACAGCAAATGCCAAACATCCTAGAAGTACCTTGGCCATCACCGGAAGCGTCCTGCGCTTACGTCGTGAATTTCTCGAATCATGGCGGACTTGGACCTCTGCCGCGGCAGATTGGACTTGAACTTCCGGAGTTGCAGCCCCAAAGCCGATAAAGGGGCTTCGCCCACAACTGGTGCAAGCCCTAACCTCGGTTGCCAAGCTGCGCGCTCGGAACAACGAGCCGCAACGTCCACAGTGGAACCAATAATTATTTTTTACCATCAGAGCTTAACCTTTGTTGCTGCAATCATGATGGTGGGGGTCGACATTGATCAAGTGCCGATTCAATCGCGGACGACCAACTGCCGGTCCAAGGCGGAATCCAATGCTTGTTCCACCAGCCGCGCGGCAAGTGCCTCCGTCGCGAGGTCAAGCCGTTGCACCGCTGGCTTGAGAAGATTGGGCGTTCCATCCAAAAGTCCGGCGCGTACCGCAGCGAGGGCATTCTCGATTTCTCCACGCTCCTCAGCGGTGGCCAGTCCCTGACTCAATGCCAGCTCAACCGCCGGAATCAACTCCTCCGCCTTCAACTTTGCCTCGGTGAAAACCCGCTGAGCCATGTCGGCGAAGGCATGTTCCACGGACTCGCTCACCATGGCCTCAACCGCAGCATCATCGACATTCACTGCCGCACTTTCAATCTGGATCACTTGGTCAATCCCAGTTGAAACATCTCTTGCGAGCGCCTCAAGGATGCCATTTTCATCGATTTTAAATTGCACGCCGACACGTGCCTGGCCTTTTGGCGAAGGTGAAAACGGAACATCGAAGCAGCCAAGCTCCCAGTTATCCTTGGCCATTTCCCTCTCGCCTTGGAGCACCCTCACACGCATTCCCATTTGCTGATCAGCCGCATTGGTAAACATTTCACCCGCTTTGCAAGGAATCGTCGTGTTTCGCGGAATCAAAACATTCATCAACCCGCCGAACGTTTCAATCCCAAGGCTCAATGGCGTCACATCCAACAAAATAATCTGACGCATCGCACCGCTGAGCACACCACCTTGGATCGTGGCACCAAGAGCAATCGCCTCATCGGGGTGCTGAGAAATGTCTGGCTCAAGACCGAAAACCTCTTGGACTGCTCGTCGAACCGCAGGGATGCGGCTGCTCCCCCCGACGAGCACCACGGCGTTTAGATCAGAAGCCTTCAGCGACGAATCTGCTAGAGCTTGGCGACATAGACGCACAGTTTTCTGAATCCATGGCATAGCGATTTGCTCCAGCTCCGCACGATGGATCGTTTGCTCAAGGCTGCGGATGCCATCATAGAATGGTACCCGAAAAACAGCCTGCTCGTGCTCGGAGAGAGCCACCTTGACTCGGTCTGCCTCCGCAAGCAACCGGACCCGCACCGCAGGATCCACCGAGGAAATCCCGACCCGCATGAGCATGTCATCAAGAATCATCGCATTGAGATCGTCCCCGCCCAATCGAGTATCGCCATGGGTCGCAAGTACCTGAAACACACCATCTTGCATTTCCAAAATGGATAGATCGAAAGTTCCGCCACCTAAATCATAGACGGCGACTCGCGCCATCTCGCCCAATCGATCAAGCCCGTACGCTAAGGCTGCAGCCGTTGGCTCATTAAGAATCCGAATCACCTCAAGCCCAGCCAATTCCCCAGCACGCTTGGTCGCTGCACGCTGGCCATCATGAAAATACGCCGGCACCGTAATCACCGCCTTGGTGATTTCCACGCCCATCCGCCACTCCGCGATGCGCTTCATTTCACGAAGAATTTCAGCGCTAACCTCCTCGGGTTTTTTGCCCAAAACCTGAGGAAAACCGTCGGGACCATCGGTGATGGCAACTGGGAAATCCTCTCCAATCTCACTCGCGCGACGCCCCATCAGCCGCTTAATGCTCGTAATGACTCGCTCAGGTTCAGCCGCTTGGCGACGCACCGCCTTCTCTCCCACCTCGACCGAGCCGTCCGCCCCAATCCACACGGCACTCGGAGTGATGCGCCGACCCTCCTCATTGGCCAAAAGCATCGGAAATCCAGAATCGACGATGCCGACCGCAGAATTCGTCGTTCCTAAATCAATTCCCAGAATCAGTTCGCTCACCGAGTTGAGTTTCGAGCTGCCAATCCTTCAAGTCAACTGCCGACTGTCCAACTCATTGCGCCTCGGAAGATGCCGCCGCCGCTCTTTCGTCAGGTGGCAGAATCTCATCGGCAAGCCGCTTGTAGCCCAATTCCGCGAGATTGCTCTGCGGATAAATGCTACGAGCCTTAAGATACCAGGACAACGCAGATCCAACCTGCCTTGGCGTCCGGTTCTCGAACTGGCGAGCCTTGTCCAGAGCACGGGTGAAATCTGCCACTTTAGGAGCTAACAACTCCAACTCCCGGCCCAGTTTTGGGTCATCAGGAAAATCCTCACGCAACTTGGCGAGCTGCTCCCATGCCGCATAATCTTGGCCCATCTTGCTGAATTCCGAAGCTTTCCCCAGAGCTGCTTCGATCTTGGTGAGATTGACGATGATTTGCTTAAAAGCCTCCTCGCGTTTTGCGTCGCCCTGGATCACCGGAGCGATCTCATACTGGCGGCGCGCCACTTCGCGAAAGTTATTCTCACTGATAAGCCGATCAAAATCGTTCCGAACACTCACGAGTCCACTGCTGTTATTCACTAGATTACGAAACTCCTTGAGCTTTGGGTTCGTAGGCCAAATCTCGGCAGCCACACGGATTTTCTCTGCGGCCTTATCACTTTCCTTCGCAAGAAGGTGTGCCTTTGCCTCCTCAACGGCCAGATCCGATGCAAGCGTGTAAGCCGCGATGGCGCTGTCAACCTTGGACGAAGGGAAGTCTTTCGCGGTTTTTTTCAGACGTTCAGCAAGCTCCATGGTCTTCGTGTAGTCGTGCGCTTGCAAAGTCCCATATAGCTCATGCAAGTCACGGACGTAATCGGCGACGCGGCGCTTTTTTTCTAATGAAAGCGTCGCAAGCGGCTCCAAGTACTCGCCGATGGCATAAGCCTCCATCAACCGCTGCGAAGCATTGTGCAACTCATCGCGCGAGAGCATGAGTTCGAAGGCCTCGATGTATTTACTGGCTTCACGAATCGCCTCGTTTGAGAGCGAATCAAGCGACGCCACCGTGGGGCTCACTCCGACCGACTCAGAGAATAATTTCGAAACGTCCGAATTCTTGTCGATGCGTAATGCTGCATCGCCATCCTGCCAAATCTGGTTGTAGAAACGAGCTGCCATGAGCACATGCTCATAACGCCGCTGAACAAACCATTGAATCATGCTGACTTGATACTGCGCCTTGGTCCGCAGGGTTCCCGCCTCGGTGCGGGCAATGTTCGATTTCTTTAGTACCTCGATTTCGGCGATGCGACGGAGCGTCTCGACATACTTGAGCGAGTTGACACCACTACCCGTTTGCGTGGCAGCCTTGGGTTTTTCCTTCTTCTCTTTTATATCTTTGCTTTCTCCCAGGTCGTTGTCCCGCTCGTGCCTCGCCAACCAGTCACCTTCGGCGATGATCGCCTTCTTTTCTGACTCGATGGAAAGGTTGAGTTTGTTGAGGCCATTCACATCCTGCTTCGCGAGCATCGCCATGTAGATCGACTCCGCAAGTGAGCCACAGAGATTCGCATCGCCAGGATATGCAGATGCCCCAGGCAATAACTTGAATGCAGAATACAAATCAGGCCCGCCCGACTTGACCGGCGAAATGGTACTGAGGATTTTCGCAATCGCCTCGCGGTACTTAGCAGCCGCTTGATCGCTTTCCGGCGGTTGGCTCAAAAACTTTTCAAACCGAGCCTTCAGCAAACGATTGTCTCCAAGTGGGATCGCAACGCCCCCCACGGTGATCGTCTCTGCCGATGGATCGAGCATCGGAATTTCCTGCCCGAGCGGACTGGCTGCAGCTGGTTTTTGCTTGGCAGGTGCGGGGGCATCAATCGGCGTGGCCTCCTTGGCGGGCGATGCTGCAGGCGGCGGCGTATAAACTTGGCCATGAGCCATTCCGACGAAGCAGATGAAAAAAAGAATCGGCGATTTCATTGGTGATACGGGAGGAGTTAGAGACGATTCAGTCCAGTTGCGACAGGGATACCACCTTGTCGAAATTTCACTCGAAATGCATATTTCTGTTTGGTGTCGATGTTCAGCCTGTTGAATTCTTGCGGAATCTCCACTCCCACAAAATCATCGCCGCTCGGCGTCGTCACCCGCACACTCACTAGCTGGCCACGCTCGGTGGTCCACTGAAGTTTTTCGTCGATCTGCCCCTCGATGACGTATTCATTTCCACGCAGACTGTTGCCGTTCTCAAGGAGATCTCCGACGCTGAGTTTGCCAATGTCGCCGAAGCTGGCAGATTTCTTTCCGATGAGAGATTTCCCAGCAAAAACTGCGACGACCATCGCAGCGAGCGCACCAATGATCATTCCCGGGTGAAGTTGTGAACTAGCGCGACGTGCCATAAGTAATGGGGGTCTTAAAATTTAAGTTAATTGAGGAATCCATAAAATCGAGCGAAAAACCGCTCAGTCCCACTGAGGGCGACGAGCCCCGGCCCAAGTGGCAATGAGCGCCACCGCAATATGAGCCCCTAAAACAAAGTAACAACCCTGCTGGGCCGAGAGACTGGTGTCCACCACCGACTTCACCGCATGGTGCACTTGGCTTTGCAGGGCCTCGACAGACCCTGACCATGCCCAATACGCAGAAATGAACGGGCGGGTGAACACCTCGATGTTTTCAGGCAACGCCAGCACCGCGCCCGACAGTGGGAGCTGAAAACCCACCAAATAAATCGAGAGCAACGACGCCTGCTCGGCCGTGCGCATCAACGAGGAAATCGCCAAGCAAATGGCCGTCATGGCCGCGTTGACGAGCAATAAAAATCCCGCATGCTCGACAAAATTACCACGAAAGGCGCCGAAAAAATTCACGAAGAACGCCATCCAGAGCGACTGCCCGATCACCAAACACGTCAAAAAAACCACCTTCGATGCGAGATAGGCCGAAGGTCTCAAGCCGCCAAATTTCTCTTTCTCGTAAATTGATCGCTCGCCGGCAATCTCACGCGCCGAGTTATTAGATCCCATTAGAGAAAGCAGAACCACTTGAAACATGATAATGCCAGAAATCGCTGAACCAACCTTGGCCTGATCCGAGCGCACGCTCTGCTCCTCTTGGATTTCTGCCGCCATGTTGTTCTGTCGCGTGTCAGAATATCGCCGAATATTTCCTGATGCCTTATCGCTGAAAATAGTCACCAAAACCGGAAAGCAAATGATAATTGCGAGCTGCAGAAATACCTGCCCTCGATCCCGGAAAAAAATCCGCCAACGCCGAGAGATAAGCGTGGCAACCTGACTGAAAAAACCAGGAAGTTGCAAAGCCTCGGCCTCATCACTGGTGCCGTCGACTTTGGACGATGAAAACTCACCATTGGCCAGCTGGCGCGCGCGGTTCACCTCCATCATTTTCTGAAAGGATTCGCGGTGCTTCTGCCACGAAACGTGCCACCGCTCCGCGTCTTGGGAGGTCAACCGCGGGTAAACGTCCTCGGTATCACTCACCGAGAAATAATAGTTTAACTGATCAGGCGGTCCGTGAAATACCACCTTGCCCTCGTGAAGAACCAAAATCGAATCATACAACTCAAGGTGCGCCAACGAGTGAGTCACCGAGAGCACGATGCGTCCATCATTGCGTGAGAGGTCATGCAGCAACCTAACAATTTCCCTCTCCGACCTTGGATCAAGCCCAGAAGTGACTTCATCACAAAGCAATAACTTGGGGTCTGAAACCAGCTCCATCGCCAAACCAAGACGACGCTTCTGTCCGCCCGATAGCACCTTGACCTGACGATCACTGATCGAACTAAGCCCGGTCTCCGCGAGCACTCGGTCTATGCGTTCGTCCAACTCGGCATGATTGTGGCATCGGACGCGCAACCGCGTGGCAGCCTCGATCGATTCGTCAACCGTCAGTGGGTCATAAGCAATCGAAAACTGCGGGACATAGCCGATCTCTAATGGCGAAAAATCACCCTCTTCTGATAGGTTTCTTGAATCCCAAAACAAGGCACCACCCGACTCGGGATTCAGGCCCGCGATGGTTTTCAACAAGGTGGTCTTGCCGCAGCCCGAGGGCCCAACAATCGCCATGAAATGCCCCTTGGGCACAGCGATGGAGACGCGGTCAACCAACGGGATATCCTCCCCGTCTTTGCGGATGGTGAAACTGACTTCGTTTAACTCGAGCACGGGATCAAGGGGCTGAATGGTTTGCGGCACCTAGCGGAATCGTTGTAACGTGTTAGATAGAGATATCAAAACGACAACCGGCATCATTTCAATCAATGGGAACAATCCGAATCGAGCCAGAGCGTGATGGTTGGAGTGACGAAGCAAGCGTGGGAGCCATGGCGCTTGCCTGTGGGTTGCTAGAGGCGATGGCAGAGGCATCTTGATCCAACGCATTGCGAAGCGCGCCTTCTACCAACTGCCCGCAATGAATTTTCATCGGCGGCAGCGGGCCGAGATCACCCGTAAGTTCCTGCGCGGTGAGATGCTTCGCTTCATCCGCAGTTTTCCCTCGAAGCAACTCGGTCGCCATCGATGCCACCGCAATCGCAGTTTGGCAACCGAATGCCTGGAATGACGCCCGATCGATCACGCGTTTGCCGTCTTTTTCGGTGAATTTAAGCCACATCCGCAGCATGTCGCCGCATTCAGGAGAGCCGACAGTCCCGACGGCATCTGCATCAGGGATTTCGCCTTGATTCTGAGGACTCGCAAGCGCTTCACGAACTTTTTTTTCAAAGGAACTCATGGTAATTTAAAAAATTTGGCTGCTGGTTCACGCCAACGATTTAAGATAGGATCGCTTCGTTTCGCCGTCATGCTGAAATGCGATGCTCACTTTGCGTTAAACTTCCGACCGCGGCCCGTTTCCCATGCGTTTTGGACGCTGCCATAAAGCGAGGAAAGTTCGGCCTCGGTGAGCAGTCGATACTCGATCGACTTGGCATGGGTGGTGTCGGGATATTTTTTGACCACCATGTTCTGCACCTCAGTGCCCACGTATTTGGTAGCCTTATCAACGAGTTCGCGCCCACGCTTTGCGAGATCGGCCACCGTGTTACCCGGAGCGGCGTCGGTGACTGGGGAAATGAAATAAAACCGCGCCAAGGCTTGCCCAGTCGTATCGATGGTCACTTCATCGACAATCAGTGCCCCATCGAGCAGATATTGATGACGGCTCACTGACACAATCCGGTCCAATGCCACCATGTAGCTTCCACCGCTGAGATTGGCTTGCCAGAAGCGGGCATCTCCTATCGACTCCTTAGCTTTTTCGGTCGGGGATTCGGTTTGGGCACGAAGATCAACCGAAACTGCGACCACACTTGCAAAAAAGATTCGCAGGATTTTGCACAACATGAAAAAGTTCATGGCAGGTTGATCTTCGTTTGACCAGTCCCAGCATCGGCCAACGCGAAAATTTTTCGACGCTCAGGTTCTTTTGGCCGCATGCTCCGCACGAGATTTTATGGCTGATGCCGTTGGTGGGTGCAGCCTTAGGAAAAAGGCGTGGCGTACTTAGAGTTTTCGTGGGCTGCCGCAGATGCACGAGATTTCTGAGACCTATCCAACATCGAGATCATACCCAGACACGCCATGACAAAAAGCTACTACATCGAACTCGACTGCGTCCTCATGGCGTCGTCCAAGACCGAGCGCAAACCCAACGAGAAAATCAAAACCGACAAGCGCGACGCCTGCAAGATCACCGGGCACTGGAGCCCCGTCGTCCGGGCTAGAGAGCCCCTTCGTCCGGGCTAGGGAGCCCCAACGTCCGGGTTCAGGAGCCCCAACGTCCGGGTTCAGGAGCCCCAGCGTCCGGGCTCAGGAGCCCCGTCGTCCGGGCTAGGGAGCCCCAGCGTCCGGGCTAGGGAGCCTCGTCGTCCGGGTTCAGGAACCCCAGCGTCCGGGCTAGAGAGCCCCATCGTCCGGGCTAGGGAACCCCGTCGGCCGGGCTCCGATCTCGGTCCGCCGGTATCGCCCGTGCATTTTGCCGCGGCGTAGTGGTGACCACCACCCGAATCGATTCCAGAAATCGCAGCCACACTCAACGTTGTCCGAGACCGAATTTGGGTCAAACGATTCGCTCGATCCCACCAAACAGCCGTGATATTATACCATCATCTTAGCTGGCATCATGCTCGCGTATTGCCCCCATCGAATCCAATCCCATGATCTCTCCCAACGAACAAGATGCACGATTCGCCCATGAGAAACTTGCCGCCTGCTGCGATGCAATGAAGCATTTACTCCAAGGTCTCCAATGCCCCAAGGGCCCGGTCGCCGATGACATCCATGCAATCCGCAAACTCGGGAAATCCCTGCGTGGCGGCTTCTCGCTCTTCAGCCTGAGTGCCACTTCGGCACGAGAGATCCAAGCAATCGGGCGACTGCTTTCTGGCCCACGCGACGCGGTTTCCAGACTCAGTACATGGCAAAAACTTGGCTGGAATGAGGACCCATCAGTCGCCTCAGCCATCATCGGCCTCCTCGAACAACAAGCTCACTCGGCAGCACTCAGCCCACCCGCCGAAACCATCTCGTGGTGCACGGATCGCCTCGATGCCGCCACCCGAAATCTGCAGCAAGCCAGCACGAAATCTCTCGCAAACGACCTCGCTCGCCGCCTCGCCAAGCTTCACCGCAAGCTCTGCAAACGCTGCCGCAACCTCGGACTGAATGGCAAAGAGGACTTTCATGAGGCTCGAAAGGCTCTCAAAGCCTACCTCGGCGCCGTCGACTTCCTGCCCAAAGGCAGAATCCCACTCGACCCAAAAATCACCGAAATCGCCGAGATTCTTGGCGATGAAAACGACCTCACCACTCTCTCAGCTTGGTTGAAATCTCACGGATTCACCCGTCATTTCGTCCCTTCCTTGTGGATTGCAATCACCCAAGCCCATCGCACATTCCAAAAACAGGCGATCCGCGATGTCGCAGCATGGGCCTCCGCACGCGAAAGTTGAGGGTTTTCCAGAAGCCTGGGCAGAAATTCGCTGAATACTTGCGCCCAAGGGTTGCGTAGAAATGATCTTCCATTATGGAATGGGCACGCCGCTCAGTAGATCCACTTACCAAACCGATCACCTATTTCCATGTCCGCACGCCTCGATTTCCGCAGCCGCCACCTTGGCCCCATGGGCTCCGATCGCGATGAAATGCTTCATCAACTCGGCTACCCATCACTTGCGACACTGATCGACGCCGCAGTCCCCGCAGGAATCCGCCTCAATTCCGCTCTCGACCTGCCCAAGGCAGACTCCGAGCACGATGCACTTGCACGATTGAAAGCAATCATGGGGAAAAACAAGGTGCTGAAGTCATCCATTGGCCAAGGATACTACGGAACTCACACACCCGGAGTCATCCAACGGAATATCTTGGAAAATCCAGGTTGGTACACCGCCTACACACCTTATCAGGCAGAAATCGCACAAGGCCGACTCGAGGCTTTGCTGAATTTCCAGACGATGATCACCGATCTCACTGGCCTGGACGTCTCCAACGCTTCGCTGCTCGATGAGGGCACCGCCGCCGCCGAAGCGATGAGCCTCGCACTCGCGGGCAAACCGAAAGCCCGCGCGATCTTCGTCTCGGACCGCTGCCACCCCCAAACGATTGATGTGGTCGCGACTCGCGCCGAACCGCTCGGGATCGAAGTGATCCTTGGCGACTGGCAAACCTTCAATCCCGCAACCTGCGAGGGGCTCTTTGCTTGCCTTGTGCAATACCCCGACACGCGCGGGCGCATCGATGATTTCGCCGAGTTTTTCTCCCAAATCAAGGCTGCTGGTGCGATCACGATCGTCGCCGCCGACCTCTTAGCCCTCACCGTCCTGAAGGCCCCAGGTGAATTTGGTGCGGACATCTGTGTGGGCTCCGCGCAACGCTTCGGCGTGCCGATGGGCTTCGGCGGACCACATGCGGGCTTCATGGCTTGTGCCGACGCCCTGAAACGCAAAATGCCAGGTCGCCTCATCGGCGTTTCCGTGGATTCACGCGGCAAACCAGGATACCGCCTCTCTCTTCAGACCCGCGAGCAACACATCCGCCGCGACAAGGCGACTTCGAACATCTGTACCGCCCAAGTACTCCTCGCGGTGATGGCTTCAATGTATGCAGTCTACCATGGCCCTGAGGGACTCAAACATATCGCATCCTCCACTCATTCTCTAACTGCTCAATTGAAGGCAGCACTCGTCGGTGGTGGAATCGCGGTAGAAGAAGGACCCTTTTTCGACACCATCGTCACCCAAGTCCCCGGCAAGGCCGCCGCCATCTGCTCCGCGGCGGCAGCCCACGGCATCAACCTCCGCAAATTGGATCACGACCACCTCGGAATCTCGTTGGACGAAACCTCATCCGAAGAAGACGTCCGGACGATTGCCGCTGCCTTTGGGGTCGATCCCCAACTGATGGCAATTTCGAATGCATCCTGGCAAGCCGGACTCGCCCGTAGCACCGGTTTTCTGACGCAAAAGGTATTCAATACCTACCACTCGGAAACAGAAATGCTCCGATACATCAAGCGCTTGGAATCCAAGGATCTCGCACTCAATGAATCCATGATCGCACTCGGCTCCTGCACCATGAAGCTGAATGCCACGTCAGAGATGATTCCTCTCAGCTGGCCAGAAGTCTCCTCGCTTCACCCCTTCGTTCCTGCGGACCAAAGCATCGGCTATCGCGAAATGCTCGCTACCCTAGAAGACTGGCTCGCTCAAGTCACCGGCTTCGCGGGTGTTTCTCTCCAACCCAACGCAGGGTCACAAGGCGAATACGCAGGACTTCTCGCCATCCGCCGCTACCACATCGCACGTGGGGATTCCCACCGCAATGTTTGTCTCATCCCCGTTTCCGCACACGGCACCAACCCAGCCTCGGCAGTGATGGTCGGCATGAAGGTCATCGGCGTGAATTGCGATGCTGATGGTAACATCGATGTGGATGATCTAACGCAACGCACGAACGAACATCGCGAAAATCTAGCAGCGTTGATGGTGACCTACCCATCGACCCATGGGGTGTTTGAGGAATCGATCCGCTCCATTTGTGAAATCATTCACGAAGCTGGTGGCCAAGTTTACATGGACGGCGCGAACATGAACGCCCAAGTCGGCCTCACCAGCCCGGGCCTCATCGGGGCCGATGTCTGTCACCTTAATCTCCATAAAACCTTCTGCATCCCTCACGGCGGCGGTGGACCTGGCGTCGGCCCGATCGGCGTGGCATCACAACTGCTACCATATCTTCCTGGGCATCGTGAACTGGAGTCCAAAGAAGGCTCCGTCTGCTCGGCTCCTTGGGGCAGCGCTTCGATCAACACCATCTCATGGATGTACGTCGCCATGATGGGCCCAGACGGGCTAACCGAAGCAACCGAAGTTGCCATTCTGAATGCAAACTACATCGCAAAGCGTTTATCACCATTTTTCCCAGTGCTCTACACTGGCAATCAGGGCCTCGTCGCTCATGAATGCATCATCGATGTTCGCCCGCTCTCAGATGCCAGTGGCATCACCGTCGAAGATGTGGCCAAACGACTGATGGACTATGGTTTCCACGCGCCAACCATGAGTTGGCCTGTCGGCGGTACCCTGATGATCGAGTCGACAGAGTCTGAGTCAAGGTCCGAGATGGACCGCTTCTGCGATGCGATGATTGCCATCCATGGCGAAATTTCTGCCGTAATCAGCGGCGAGCTCGACCCCCACGACAACCCGCTCAAGCACGCTCCTCACCCATGCGAAACCGTCTGTGGCGACGACTGGGCCCACAGCTACTCTCGTGAGCAGGCGGCATTCCCACTACCCTACCTCCGCCAGCACAAATTCTGGCCATCCGTCAGCCGCATCGACAATGTCCACGGCGACCGCAATCTCATCTGCACCTGTGACTCGGTGGAAGCATATGCCGAGGCCAACGCATAACTTTTGATCCTACCTAACTATGCCGCACGCATCTCCCATTGACTGGACTTCCTGGCGTGGCGAGATGCACGCGACGATTCTTTTCATCATCAAAGATGGCAAGATTCTACTGATCGAAAAAAAACGGGGCCTCGGCGCAGGGAAAATCAATGGCCCAGGCGGAAAAATCGATGCAGGTGAAACTCCGCTCGAAGCGGCAGTCCGCGAAACCGAAGAGGAACTCTGCATCACCCCCACCGCCCCAAGAAAACTGGGCGAGCTTCAATTCTCCATGTCGGATTGCCCACACATTCATTGCCACGTGTACCGCGCCGATGACTATACAGGAACTCCCACAGAAACCGATGAGGCCGTACCTGTCTGGACCGCTATCGATGCAATTCCCTATCAGAGAATGTGGGAGGACGATCAACACTGGCTACCGATCCTGTTAAAGGACCAATCGTTCCTCGGGCGTTTTGTCTTTGAGTCAGATCGATTGCTCTGGAGCGAGGTCACTCTCGACCTTACCTGGTAATCGAGGCGAGACCCTTCCACCAGAACAGCAAAAAGCCGCCCACCGACCAGCGGCAGACGGCTTGATGATTGTAAATTTAATCTATAATCAGAGCGATGCCTTGATCGAACTGAACTTCGAGTTGAGTTGAGCAAGCTCAGCCTCTGCCTTAGCGATTTGATTGCTCAATGAGAGAAGCAAGCTCAGTTTGTTCGTAATTCCTCCCGAAACAGCTGGAGTTGCTGCAACCTTGCGAGGTCTTCCGGCTGTTCCAAGCTTGCTAGCTTTTTTGACCAACTTCTTGGGAGCCTTCTTGATTCCTGCGGCCTTCAACCAAGCCATCACCGTGATTGGCGAAAGCTTGAACTTCTCGGCTGCCTTGCTCTGCCCACCACGTCCATTGGCAGCATTGTAGTCACTGACAAAGTCAGTAACTTCCTTTTTCTCAGCAGGAGTGTAGCGCGGACGGACGCCCTTTGCGGCCTTCGGAGCTTTTGCTGCATTCGGAGCTTTTGCTGCATTCGGAGCTTTTGCTGCATTCGGAGCTTTTGCTGCCTTCGGAGCTTTTGCTGCATTCGGAGCCTTCGGAGCCTTCGCTGCCTTCGGAGCCTTCGCGGCTTTGAGGGACTTACCAACCCCAGCGGCTTTCAGCCATGCCCCAATGGTGATCGGGGAAATTTTGAATTTGCTGACTGCTTTAGCCTGTCCTCCACGACCACTTGCCGTGTTGTGACTAACGACAAAGTCTACCACTTCTTTCTTTTGCGCATCGGTATATCTAACCCCTTGCACTGCTTTTTTGTTAACGTTGGTACTCATGACGAGAGCGAACCTATAAATTGGCACCCTACTGGCAAGCTAAATATAATTCACCGATTTCAGATATTTTGACGACGCAAACGATATCCATGATTACCCCGAAATCACATCACTCAGAATTGGCCACTCATTGAGATCCATCAACCAATGATCGCAACGCTCTTTGATCATTGGGCGACTCACGACGCCACCAAAGCCGATAAAATGATCCACATCAGACCGAGTCTCTAAATCGGAGATTCCATCACCCATCATGATCACCCGTTTGGGGAGGGTTGCCTGCTTCCACTCACGAATCACCTCATTTTTACCCATATTCCGAGTGGTAGGGTAATCCTTTCCATAGCCCCTGTAAGAACCATCTTCATTAAAATATAAAGGCACAGCTTCCACATGATCAATGCCTAGCATATCCGCTAACGGCTGGATCAATGGGGCAAATCCACCCGAAAGCACTACTGGCAACCAGCCCGCCATCTTCAATTCTGCAACCATTTCCACCGCACCCGGCACAACCGTCCGCATATAGAGATCCGCGATCGCATCACAAAGCTCACGGTCAGGACGGATCATTTCCATCCGGCGCGGGAATACCTCATTGATCGGAATTTCTCCATTCATCGCCGCATGAGTCAATTGAACCACGCGCGAGAACACATCACCTCCTCTCGCACGTGCCAATTCATCGATGCCTTCGATCGTCGAGAGCGTCGAGTCGCAGTCGACAAAGAATAACTTACCTCTGCGTCGCGTTGCCGGTTTGATTTCGAGCTGCATTCCTTCATGAGCCATTTCAAATAGCTCGAGGATCGCCGTGTGACTCAGCCGGATGCAGCCCTTACTGGCGGGCTGCCCGAGCTTGTCTTCATGATTCGTACCATGAAGATAAATCATTCTCTCCATGGTGTTGGCATTGTCGGCACTCAATCCTTCAATCCGCAGAATCCGCGTCAAAATCAAATCGCCAACGTCCAATGAATCTCTCTGCCAGACACCGATGGGTTTTCGATGTTTAAAGATCGTTCCAACAGGTTCACCCTCTCCGATTTTTTCAGAAATCCGGAAATGCCCCGTTGGGGTACGATAACTCCCTTCGGAAAAACCCATCCCTTTGATTGAAGAAGAGATGGAAAACTCCGTGATGCATTTTGAACCCTCCATGACCTGGAGCAATTGATCATCTAGGGAAACGACGAGATGGCGATTTGAACTCATGGCGGCGAAAGAACGAGTAGAGCATTGTGCCCGCCCATTCCGTGGGAGAGCTTATAAATGAGTCCACTGAGATCAAGCGATTGATCAGGCACGAGAAACCCTGCAGGCATGTGTCGCCCAGCAAGATTCGGCGGGAGTTGATGATCTCTGGCGAACCTTGCTAGAATCACACTCTCTAACAAGCCGCTCGCACCGATGGTGTGTCCGATGAATGACTTGAGGAGGTGCAAGGTGGGCCGAGATGCAGCCTCGCAAAAGACCCGACTCAATGAAGCTGGATCAGCCACTGCTTGGACAGCGGTTCCGGTCGCGTGAGGACAAATAGCCGCCGGGGCACCAAACTGACTGATTGCTTTTTCTAACAGAGAATAGGTATTTCCTCCATCGGCAGGGATGCCCACCGGATCACACGCATCGGAGTTGCATCCGTAGTGGAGCAGTCGTGGAAAAGCGCCCGAGTGCCTCTCGATCGCCATCGCGGCTGCTCCCTCAGCAGGGATAAATCCAGCTGACTTTGGGTGATACGGGTCAAGATCCATCTCAGATGCCAGCAGTCCAGAGGCAGCGTAGTTATCTAATAGAATCGGGACCAACGGGAGATCCACTGCGACAGCCAGGGCACGCGACGCAGCCCCTGACTGAACCAGCATCATCGCAATGCCAACGGCATCCAGACCCGCAGCGCAACCGCTTGCAAGCACATGATTTGGGCCTGCGATTCCAAGCTCGATGGTGATTGCTGAAGCGGGCTCGCTGTGAATCGTGTTGCTGGCCGCCATCAGTCGAAACGGTCGCCGCCCCGGCCACGGCCCAAGCCATCCCGCTGCGTTTCCACGGCTTGTTCCCACTACTAGAGCTGCATCGCGCAAATCTGCGTCGCTCCAGCCCGCTTCGGCAACCGCTTCCCGCGCCACGTGCAACGCGGCCATCGTTGCAGGGCTCCATTTTCGATTCACCAATAACGATCTCCGCTCGATCCATGCTCCAGGCCGCATGGCATGGGGACTTTCTGCACCCAAAAGATCTCCTAGCCTACGAAACGGAGCGTGCCGCAGTCTAAGATTTCGGTGGTGAGACGCCACATCATTGCCCAACGCAGAGAGGGCTCCGAGGCCGGTGATCGATAGAGAGGATGAGGTGGCCACAAGCGATCAATCAGAAAATCGTCCAAGCGAATAGGCGCACAGCGAGTTATAAGGTAATCTGTCCGCCGAGCTCAACCACGCGCCCAGGAGGGAGTTGAAAGTAGGCGGTTGCAGATGAAGCATTGCGGGCCATTGCCGCGAATAAAGATAACCTAACACGGTCGGCAAACGACGCTTTCTTGGTAATGCCGTAAGTTTCTCGGCCAAGGAAATAAGTGGCCTTGCCGGGTTGAAATCGCGCACTTTCCGGCATCCGAAGCTTAAGCGCCGTGGGCACGTCTGGTGTTTCGGCAAAACCGAACCGCAGAGTGGCTCGATGCACTCCATCTCCCAAATCTTCGTACTCCAACATTTCGGCAGGATTCGCCCTTGGCTGGTCGAGGGTCATCACATGAAGAAGCACCACCCGCTCGTGAAGAACTTGATTGTGCTTCAAGTTATGCAAAAGCGCAGTTGGAACCTGCAGTCCTTTGCCACTCATGTAAATGGCCGTGCCAGACACTCGATGAATTTTCCCTCGGTGCAGGTCGCTTAACAGGTCTTGGATTGGCAAAGAATCCCTCAAGATCCGCGCATAAAGCCGCCGCCGCCCCCAGATCCAAACGAGCATGAACGACATCACCACAGCGGCAATCAGCAGCGGCAACCATCCAGTTGGCCAGATCTTCAAGGCATTTGCGGCGAGGAATGCCCCATCCAGCAACATGAAACAAAAGGTGACCAAGCCTGCCTTCGCCACAGACCATCCCCACACCTCACGGGCGGCAAAGAAGAACAAGAAGGAGGTGACCGCCATGGTGAGCGAAATGGCAATGCCATAGGCACCCGCAAGTGCTGCGGATGTTTTGAATGTGATGACGAGGAAAATACATGCAGCGGCAAGGATATGATTGACCACCGGCACATACACCTGCCCCATCGAATGCTCGGACGTATAATGAATCCGGACGCGGGACAAGCATCCCAATTGAACCGCTTGGGTGGTGAGCGAAAAAGCGCCAGAAATCAGTGCCTGACTTGCAACGATGGCTGCACAAGTCGCGAGAATGGTTAGCGGCAACTGCATTACATCAGGAGCCAGCAGGAAGAAGGGACTGCGAATCGCCGATGGATCTGCGGTAAGAAGGGCAGCCTGACCGAGATAGTTTAAGACCAAAGCAGGCAAAACCACATAGAACCAGCCGACCTTAATAGGCCTCGTACCAAAGTGCCCAAGATCCGCGTACAGAGCTTCACCGCCGGTAACTGCTAGAAACACGGCCGCCAACAACGGAAATGCATGTGACCATTCACGCACCAAGAATGAAATTCCCTCCCAAGGACTGAGCGCCATTAGGACTTGAGGATGATGCCACAACGCGCCAATCCCTAACAACCCAAGCGACCCAAACCACAACAAAACCACCGGACCGAACAATCTCCCTACATTCCCCGTTCCGAACTTTTGGATCGAAAACAGACCTGCCAATATGAGCACCGCAAGCGGCACCGTCAAATTCGCCAAGGCCGGTGCACTCACCGAGAGCCCCTCGACCGCACTCAAAACCGAAATCGCAGGCGTGAGCATCCCGTCCGCATAAATCAGCGCAGCCCCTGCTAAACCGAACAAAAGAATCGTCCGCGGATCTTGCCCTGCTCGCGCTCTCACCGCGCCTCGGATCAAAGTGGAAAGCGCCAAAATCCCACCCTCACCCTTGTTATCGAGCTTCAAGATCACAAAGAGATACTTCACCGAAACCACGAGGATCAATGACCACACGATCAAAGACGCAGCCCCCACTAAGTTGTGCGGATTGATCGGCGCACCATGATGCCCGGAAAAACACTCGCGAAATGCATAGAGCGGACTTGTTCCGATATCACCAAAGACAATACCCAAAGCAGCAAGAGTGGTCACCGCAAGGTGAGGTCGATGGCCCGAATGGCCTCCGTGGGAGTCGTTCATCGTGATAATGCAGGTGGCCCGCACGCGGGTTAAACCACGTCCAGTCCCGAGTGACCAGCGAATTTACACGGCCACCATCCCCCAAAAATCTCGATCATAGGTCTTGGCTCAGGCTCCCCACCGACGCAGTCTGGCCTCGGACTTTCAAATGAGCACCGTTCTGGAAACCATTGATGGCGGGACCCGCTACCTCGAAAAACGCGGAATCGATGATGCACGCCGCAACATGCAGATGCTCATCGCCCGCCAACTCGGCTGCACCCGGATGGATCTCTACCTGCAATTCGACCGCCCGATGGAGGAATCCGACCTCTCCCCGCTCCGCGAGTCCCTCAAAAAACGGGGCGAAGGCGTCCCACTCCAACACCTTTTGGGCTCCGTCTGGTTTCACAAACACGAGTTCAAATCAGACGCTCGCGCACTCATCCCACGGCCCGAGACCGAAGAGCTAACCGAATGGATTCTCCAGAGGGAATTGCCAAAGGATCTGGAAATTCTCGACATGGGATGCGGCTCCGGCGTGCTTGGCCTCAGCCTCGCCGCCGCCCGCCCCGATTGGAAAATCTCGCTCGCCGACGTCTCACCGGACGCCCTCGCCCTCACCGAGGAAAATGCCAGATCCCTTGGCCTAACCAACGTTTCTCTAACTCACAGCGACTTGTTTTCACAGATCACAGGAACCTTTGATGGCATCGTCGCCAATCTCCCCTACATCCCCGAAACCGAGCGCGCCACCCTCACCCGCGAGGTCATGCACGACCCCGCCCTAGCACTCTTCAGCGGCGACGATGGGCTCGACCTGATCCGCCGCTTCGTCCCCGATGCGTTCCACCACCTCAAACCCGGCGGATGGATCGTTTTAGAAATCGGACACGATCAAGCTTCACAGGTTCGCGAAATTTTACAAACTTCCGCCTTCACCGCCATCGAAGTCAAAACCGACCTCTCCGGAGTCGACCGTTTCCCCTTCGCCAAGCGACCTTAATCTCAACGAAGAACACCAAGCTTTCTCATATTTCCATGGATAAACTCATCGTTCACGGCGGACCCACCCTGCGGGGCACTATCAACATTTCAGGCTCTAAAAACGCTTCGCTACCGATCTTGGCCGCCAGCCTGCTCACCGCAGACGACTGCATCATCCGCCGCGTGCCCGATGTCTCGGACACCAATTACATGATCCAAATCCTCAGCGCGCTCGGCGCCGATGTGGAGCGCTCATCTGGCACCGTCCGGATCACTTCCGCAGACATCATGGACGAGGCACCCTACGAGCTGGTCCGCCGCATGAGAGCCTCGATTTGCGTGATGGGCCCGCTACTCGCAAGAAATGGCCGTTGCGTGGTGTCCCTGCCCGGCGGTTGCGTCATCGGGGATCGACCGGTCGACCTCCACCTGCGCGGGCTCGAAGCACTCGGTGCAAAAATCGAGTTCGAAGGCGGCAACATCACACTCACCGCTAAGGACGGCCTGCGGGGCGCAGAAATTGATCTGCGCGGCACCCACGGGCCCACTGTGCTTGGCACCGACAACGTAATGATGGCAGCCACCCTGGCGGAGGGCATCACGGTGATCGAATCCGCCGCCGCAGAACCCGAGGTTCTCGACCTTGCGAATTTCCTCAACGCCATGGGCGCAAAAATCACCGGCGCCGGCACCCGCCGAATCGTCATCGAGGGAGTCAACGAACTCCACGGGGTCGAACACACCGTGATCCCCGACCGCATCGAAGCGGGCACTTTCATGGCCGCAGCCGCCATCGCCGGCGAAAACGTAACACTCCGCCGTGTCTGTCGAGACCACCTGAAAGCGATCACCGCCGCCATCGAAGCCTCCGGCCATCAGGTCGATTTCAATGAGGATGGCGACATTTGCACCGTGCGACGCAGCGAAGGCAAAACCCACGGAGTCAACCTCGTCACAGCTCCATTCCCCGGCTACCCCACCGACATGCAGGCACAAATGACCGCACTTTTAGCCACGACCCCCGGCATCAGCGTGATCAAGGATACGATTTTTCCACAACGGTTCATGCACTGCGCCGAACTCAAACGCATGGGCGCAGACATCCGCGTCGATAACGGAACCGCCGTGGTTCACGGGGTCGCCAGACTTTCGGCCGCACCCGTCATGGCCTCCGACCTCCGCGCATCCGCCGCTCTCGTACTCGCGGCACTAACGGCGAAAGGATCCACCGAAATCAGCCGACTCTATCACATCGATCGCGGCTATGAACAAATCGACGAAAAACTTCTGATGCTAGGTGCCAATGTCGAACGAGTGAAAGATCACTGATCGCTTAACTGCCGAGCCATGGCACCTCGCATCTTGGTTCACCTCGCCGCAATCCACAGGGAAAAATCGGTTAGGACTTTCAACATCATGATGCGATCCACTTTTTCTCAGCGCGAGAAAAACCCAGAGGTTCATGATCTATCGACCCTGCCACCCACGTAGGATCACTTTCCAATCTCCGCACCCACCGCCCATGACCGCTCATTGTCTTCCTTCTTCTGTCCGAGCCCTCACCCTTGGACTCCTCTGCGCGGGTACGCTCACCCATGGCGCAACCAAGGCAGACGCCCCCTTAAAAGCTGAGGTTTACATCGTGAAACAAGTGCCTTTCGCCAGAACCCTCTCCACCGTTGGCACCTTGCGCGCCAACGAATCGGTCACGCTCGTTTCCGAACTCTCAAGACGATTGGTAAAAATCCAAGTCGAGGAAGGCTCGCAGGTTGCCGCTGGCGATCTTCTATTCAAACTCGACGATAGCGATTTGATGGCCGAACTGGGCGAGATCGATGCACGTATGAAGTTGGCCGATACCAATAAGGCTCGCGCCGACAACTTGCTCCCCAGCAAGGCAATCAGCCAGCAGGAGTTTGATAGCTCAACCTCCGCACTCGACCTACTCAAAGAGCAGCGAAACACCAAGTCGGTCCAAATCGCCAAAACCGAAATCCGCGCACCATTCGCGGGTCGCGTGGGCATCAGACAGGTCAGCGAGGGAGCCTTCGTCTCACCCGCCGTGCCATTGATCAATCTGCAAGATGTGTCGCAAATCAAAGTGGATTTTCCACTGCCCGAGCGCTACTCAAGCGAGATCAAGCGCGGACAAAAGTTCACCTTCGCAGTCGCAGGAAATGGCCAGACATTTGATGGGGTGGTGACGGTGATTGAACCTGCAATCGATGCCACCACCCGCAGCCTGCTCGTCCGTGGTCTTTGCACCACGCCTCAAGGACTCCTGCCCGGCGGGTTCGCCGAGGTGACCCTAACACTCGACGGCCTCGCCAACGGCTTCATGGTGCCTAGCCAAGCCGTGATCCCCTCGCCTCGCGGCCAAGCCGTTTATGTGATCGAAGACGGCAAGGCGAAATTGCACACGGTCGAAATCGGTACCCGCACCGATGACCAAGTGCAGATCTTACGCGGCCTCAACGAGGGCGATGCCATCGCGATCACCAACCTCCTTCGCATCCGGCCTGATCTAGCAGTTTCTCCATTGCAGAAATAACCCTCTCGAACTGCTTCCTACGTTTTTCCGCAGATCCTTCACATGAGCCTATCAGAAACCAGCATCCGCAGACCGGTCCTTACGATCGTGATGTCGCTGGCCATCATCTTATTCGGACTCACGGGATTTCACTTCCTCGGAATTCGCGAATACCCCGCGGTGGACCCGCCCATCATCACCGTTCAAACGAGTTACCCAGGCGCGAGCCCAGCCGTCATCGCCTCACAAATCACCGAACCCCTCGAACAAGCGATCAATGGAATCGCCGGTATCCGCACGCTCAGCTCAGAATCCCGCCAAGAAAAAAGCTCCATCACCGTCGAGTTCACCCTCAGCTCGAACCTCGATACCGCGGCGAACGATGTCCGAGACCGCGTCGCCCGCACGGTACGCGACCTCCCCGTCGACGCCAACCCGCCCGTGGTTGAAAAGTCGGATGCGGACTCGTTGCCGATCCTGTTCCTCTCACTCACGAGCGACACCCGCGACATCCTCGACGTGAGCGACATCGCCGACCGCCTCGTGCGCGAACGAATGGAAACCATCCCCGGCGTTTCTACGGTGAGAATTTTTGGCGAAAAACGGTATGCCATGCGTCTTTGGATGGATCCGGTGAAACTCGCCGTGCACCGCGTGACGCCCGCCGATGTCCAAGCCGCACTCAACGCTCAAAACATCGACCTCCCCAGCGGTCGCCTCGAAGGAACGAATAACGAGCTTTCGCTGCGAACTCTCGGGCGCCTCTCGACCGCCGAAGAATTCGGCGAGCTCATCATCAAAGAGGAAAACGGCCGCCAGCTCCTCTTCCGCGATATTGGAACTGCCGAACTCGGCCCCGAAAATCTTCGCTCGGGATTCAAAAGCGACCGCCTCAATCGCGTCGGCGTTTCGATCGTGCCTCAGCCGAATACCAATGCCATCGCCATTGCTGACGAGTTCAATAAACGCTTCGAACAGGTGAAAAAAGAAATGCCGCCAGACATCAAGGTCGAGATCGGTTATGATTTCACTCGATTCGTGAGGCGCTCAGTTGCGGAGGTGAAAGACACACTCATGATCGCGTTTGGCCTCGTGGCCTTGATCATCTTTTTGTTCCTCCGCGACTGGCGCTCGACGATCATTCCGGTCATTGCCATTCCCGTCAGCATCATCGCTGGGTTCTTCATCATGTACGTCGCGGGGTTTTCCATCAATGTGCTGACCCTCGTCGCGATTGTGCTATCGATCGGCCTCGTTTGTGACGATGCAATCGTGGTCCTCGAAAATATCTACTCGAAAATCGAGGAAGGAATGACGCCCCTCGAAGCGGCGCTCAAGGGTTCTCGCGAGATCTACTTCGCAGTGATCTCTACCACCTTTGCACTCGCCGCCGTTTTCCTGCCGCTCATTTTTCTCTCCGGTCTAACAGGCCGCTTGTTCCGGGAGTTTGGCATCACCCTTGCGGGCTGCGTATTGGTATCCGCATTTGTAGCACTGACCTTGTCACCGATGATGTGCCGCTTTCTGCTGAAAAAACGCGACGATCGCTCGAAGGGATTTCATCACGCCACCGAGCCGTTTTTCCGAATGGTGACCCAAGGTTACCGCGCCTGCCTCACTCCATTCCTGCACAAACGCTGGCTCTCCATCCTGATCCTGCTGCTCAATGGCGTGTTGATTGCATGGCTCGTTAGAACGATCCCCCAAGAACTGGCACCCCTCGAAGACCGCGAAAACATCCGAATCAACGTGAGTGCACCCGAAGGATCGAGTCTTGAATTCACCGAAAGCTGGATGGATAAAATCTCAGTTTACATCGACCAAAATGTACCGGAGAAATTCCGCTCTTTCTCGATCTTTGGAGGGATCGGTGGAAGCCGAGCCGATGCCAGTGCAGCCGTGCAAAACATCTATCTGAACACCCCTACAGAGCGGAAACGATCCCAAAAAGAAATCGCCGCACAACTGACCAAGGAGCTGCAACAATTCACTGGGGTGCGCGCATTCACCTCACAGCCACCCACCATCGGTGACCGCCGCAGCGGCCAACCGCTTTCCTACGTGATCCAAGCCCCAGACTTTGACGCGCTGGTAAAGGTGCTACCCGAGTTTCTTAACGAGGCCGGCAAGAGCCAGGTTCTAACACAAGTGGATGCCGACCTCAAGGTGAACCGCCCCGAAGGCATCCTCACGATCAACCGGAAAAAAGCCGCAGAGCTTGGGATTTCTGTCGCAGAAATCGCCAAGACCGTCGAGCTCGCCTACTCAGGAAGACGCTTCGGCTACTTTCTCAAAAATGGCAAACAATACCAAGTCATCGCGCAAATGCGCCGCCAAGACCGCAATGATCCGGAAGACATCAAGAAGCTTTTTGTCAGAGCCACCGGCGGCGAAATGGTTTCATTAGATAACCTTGTGACCTTTGCGGAATCTGCGAGCCCGTCATCCATCTTCCGCTTCAACCGCTCGGTTTCAGCGACAATCCAAGGCACTCCCACTCCCGGACACACCCTGGGCGATGGCATCAAAGAACTCGACCGCGTGGCAAAAAAGATCCTGCCCGAGGGATTCCACACTTCTCTAGCAGGTCAATCCCGCGACTTTGCCGAAAGCTCATCCTCGTTGTTGTTCGCCTTCGTGCTGGCATTGCTGATCATCTATCTGGTGTTGGCCGCGCAGTTTGAAAGCTTCTGCGACCCATTCATCATCATTCTAACCGTTCCTCTTTCAGTCGCAGGCGCACTCCTCTCCCTTCATCTCACCGGCCAGACGCTCAATGTGTTCAGTCAAATCGGCATCATCATGCTCATCGGCATCGTGACCAAAAACGGGATTCTCATCGTCGAATTTGCCAACCAGCGAAAAAACGCAGGACTCTCACGATTTGATGCGGTCTTGGAGGCCTCGATCGCGCGCTTCCGGCCGATTCTGATGACCAGCCTTGCGACGCTTTTTGGAATCTTGCCGATCGCGCTCTCGCTCGGTTCATCCGGCGGATCAAGGCAATCCTTGGGCATCGCCGTGGTCGGCGGCTTGCTTTTCTCCGGATTGCTCACGCTCTTCGTCGTGCCAGCCGTTTACACGGTATTCTCAAAGCAAGATGCCAATTGATCGCAAGCGAGTGGCTCACAGCGGCAGATCGTAACTGCGGCCGCAAACGCCCTCGTACCAGCGGAGGTAGGCTTGATTCACCATCGAGTAGCCACCTGGCGTCGGGTAATTTCCAGTGAAATACCAGTCGCCACAGTCGCCTTTGATCGATGCGTGCAGGTTCTCGATGCTCTGGAAAATCACTTCGACTTCGCCATCCCATTCGATCCCTTCAGGGTAAACCATCCGGCTGATTTCTGCCGCGATTTCCTCCTCGGAAAACGCCGCATAGACTGCTTGGACGCGGTTCTTGCGCTGATCTGTGGGTAGCTTGAGTTCCGCGCGACAATCATCATAAATCCGATCCAACAGCGACTGGCGTCCAGCACGGCGGTGCAGTGCGACGGTTGCTTGGAAGGCGATGAATTTGCCGAGCTCTGACATGTCGATGCCATAGCAATCGGGATAGCGGATCTGTGGAGCAGTGGAGCAGACGACAATCTTCGAGGGCTTGGTGCGGGCGAGGATCTTGAGGATCGACTGCTTCAGGGTGGTGCCGCGCACGATCGAATCATCGAGCGCCACGAGGTAATCGCCGGGTTTCACCACTCCATAAGTGATGTCATAGACGTGAGAAACGAGTTGATCGCGGCCTTTTTCCTGAGAAATGAAGGTCCGCATCTTGATGTCCTTGTGCGCCACTTTTTCCCCCTTCGGCCAGTTCCGAAGAATGAGATCATCCACCAACTCTGGTGTTAGAGTTCCATCCTCCGATGCTTGCAAAATCGCAGACCTTACCTCTTGTCGGCGATAAAGCCGGAGGCCATCCATGAGGCCATAGTAAGCGGTCTCCGCGGTGTTAGGAATGAACGAAAAAACCGTCTTGTCGAATGCCCCTTGAATGGACTCAACCACTTGAGGCACCAGCGCGGCACCCATCGCTTTGCGCTCACGATAGATTTGTGGATCATTGCCGCGTGAGAAATAGATTTTCTCAAACGAGCACGGAGTGTAACGGCGGGGCGGGGCGAAGGCCGAATCCGAGAAGGATCCATCCGATTTGATCGTGATCACCGACCCAGGATCGACCGCCTTGACCTCGCTAGCATCCGCCTCGAACACCGTCATCAACGGCACCCGCTCGGATGCAAATGCGATGACATCTTCCGTGACTAACATGTGGCATGGACGGATGCCGTGTGGATCGCGCATCACGAACATGTCGCCATTGCCGATGGCTCCGCAAATGGCATAGCCGCCATCCCACGATGCAGCGGACTCCGCGACGAGCTTCGGTAAATCAAGCGCTTCGGAAATTCTTGCAGGGATCTCGGCACCGGACACGCCGGAGTCGCGCAGGTGACGATAGAGATCCGTGTGCGCCTCATCGAGATGATAGCCGATTTCCTCTAAGACCGTCTGCGTGTCGGTACCGAAGACCGGGTGCTGACCACGATCAATCAGCACCTCATTGAGTTCAGCCGCATTGGTCATGTTGAAATTCCCCATCACCATCAGCGTGCGGGTTGGCCAGTTGCTCCGGCGCAAATACGGGTGGCAGGACCCCGCATCGAAGTCGCCTGATGTCCCGTAGCGCAAATGCCCGATCAGAATTTCTCCCCCGAAATCAAAGTGCTTTTTGACGCTCTCCGGATCCTTGTGATCCATGACCCCTTTGCGGGACATTTTGAAAAAGTCTTTGATCTCCTTACGAAAAATTTGAGCCAACGCATCTTTTTCGATGCCACGCCGACGATGGACGTACGGCTGGCCGATCGGCATGTCAATTTTCACACATCCGATTCCCGTGCCGTCTTGACCACGGTTGTGTTGTTTTTCCATGAGGAGAAACAACTTGTTGAGCCCCCAGAGGCAGGTGCCGTAGCGATCGTAATAATACGCGAGAGGCTTGCGGAGTCGGACTGCGGCGATTCCGCATTCGTGGGTGAGGAAGTCGCTCATGCTTGGGGAAATTTGGGTCTCACTCGCCTGTTACGCAAACGCGAACGCCTTCTTCCGGGACCATGCGACCGATGGCGACACCGCCCGCGCCCGCTTTCAAGGCCGCTTCGACATCCGCCTCCGCGACAATGGCCACCCAGCCAATCCCCATGTTGAAGGTGTGGAAACGATCCTCCGAATCGACGTGCGAGAGAAGTTTCTCAATACCCGGAAGCTCCCAGCGTGGGATTTCTAAATCTGCTCCCATCCCACGGAATAAGCGCTCGAGGTTCTCCGGCAAACCGCCTCCAGTGATGTGAGACATCGCCTTGGGCTTGACGCCTGACGCCTTGAGAGCACGCGTGACATCGTGGTAAAGCCGTGTCGGCTTGAGCCATTCGTGCAATTCAGCGTCGGTGACCTCACCGGGGAATTCATTGAGCACGCGGCGAACGAGCGACCAACCATTCGCATGGATGCTGTCGGATGCGTAGCCGATCAACACATCGCCAACGGCCACGGTCGTCGGGTCGATGAGATCTGGTTTTTCGGCGCAGCCGATACAGAATCCCGAGAGTTCGATGACGTCCACAGGCACGATGCCTGGCATTTCGGCGGTTTCGCCACCGGCAAGGATGCAGTCGCAGGCCTCAAGGTAGTCGGCCATCCCCGAAATGAGGCGGGTGATTTTCTCTTCGTGCAGGGCCGCGATGCCGATGTAGTCGAGGAAAAGCAGTGGATCGCCGCCCGTCGTGAGAATGTCATTCACGCTCATGGCGACAAGGTCCTTGCCAGCGGTTTCGAGAAGATCGTGCTCCAAAAGAAGCTCCAACTTGGTCCCGACGCCGTCGCAACCGGTCATCATCACCGGTTCTTTGTACGAACTCAGATCGTAACACGCGGCAAAAAGCCCAAAAGCTCCCCACAATTTACGCGTCTGTTGAGTCCTGCGCACATGAGTGCCGATGTCGCCCACCAAGGCGGCCGCTTTGCGCGTATCCACCCCTGCTTGTTGATAAGTTAACTTGCCCGCCATAATCCGCTGGCGGGGTTCTACCACCCCCCCGATTTCCGTCACGAAGAAAAAAATATATTGGTGAAAGATCGTGGGATTTCTTCAATGATTCCATGAAACCCGTTGGCCGACCCACCCTTATGATGAAAAACCTCTCCCTAACCACCCGTTCGATGGCCCTGAGAATTCTCGTCTTAGCCATCGCTGCGATTTCCCCAGCATCCGCCTTCGAAATCCCCGCCGAATCGACCCAATGCCTCGTGGGCACCTCAGATGGCTGGGACAATTCCACGGTTTCCTTGCATCTCTTCGAGAAACGAGGGGGCGTCTGGAAATCGGTGAGCAAGCCATGGCCGGGCCGACTCGGGAAAAGCGGGCTCATCTGGGGGCATGGCCTCCATCCGATTCCCAAAGGCGCCACCTCCAAACAAGAGGGCGACAAACGCTCACCCGCAGGAGTTTTCATGATCGGCGGGGCTTGGGGCTATGCCCCTGCCATTCAAAAACACCGCGATTTGCCCTACCGCCAAGTGACCGCACGTGACCTCTGGGTCGAGGACCCCCAATCACCCGACTACAACCGAAATGTGATCCTCAGCCACGAGCCCACCACGCCATGGGAGAAAAGACAACAAATGCGGCAGACCGACCCCGCCCACGCCCTGAAGCTCTTCGTCGCCCACAACGCGCCCCCACACGCCAGCCCGAATGCGGGCTCGTCGATTTTCTTCCACATCTGGCGCGATGGAGGCTCACGCGCGACCGCCGGCTGCACTACGATGGAAAAAACCAAGCTCGAATGGCTGATCTCACAGATCGATCCATCTCGCCGCCCGCTCTATGTGCTCCTCCCCCAAACGGAATTCCAGCAGCTCCGCTCGGCCTGGAAACTGCCCTAACCGTGAAACCATCCGCTCAGGTTGCAAATCTCCCCTTGAATCATTCGCCATCCCACAAGACACTACAGCCGTCCATGGCCACCGCAATTTCTCCGACTTCCTCGCTCCCCGACGCCACCGGCCACTTCGGCCAGTTCGGAGGGATGTTTGTTCCCGAGACGCTCATGGCTCCCCTCCAGGAACTCGCCACTGCGTACGCCGCTGCAAAAACCGACCCCGCCTTCACCGCAGAACTCGACGATTTGCTCACCAACTACTGCGGTCGCCCGACACCACTCTATTTCGCCGAGCGCTGGACAGAATTCCTTGGCGGTGCGAAAATTTATCTCAAGCGCGAAGATTTGCTCCACACCGGAGCCCACAAAATCAATAACGCCATCGGCCAGATTCTCCTCGCAAGACGCCTCGGGAAAAAACGCATCATCGCAGAAACTGGCGCCGGCCAACACGGCGTAGCGACCGCCACGGTCTGCGCACGATTCGGCATGGAATGCGTGGTCTACATGGGCAAGGTGGACATGGAACGCCAAGCGCTCAACGTCGCTCGCATGCGCCTCATGGGTGCCGAAGTGCGGGCCGTAACCGCGGGCCAAGCCACCCTCAAGGAAGCAGTCAATGAGGCCATGCGCGACTGGGTGACCACCGTGGATCACACGCATTACATCCTTGGCTCCGCGCTGGGATCCCATCCATTCCCGATGATCGTCCGCGACTTTCACCGCGTCATCGGCGTGGAAACCCGCAGGCAGATCCTCGAAAAAGAAGGTCGCCTCCCCGATTTACTCGTCGCCTGCGTCGGCGGTGGCTCGAATGCCATTGGCATGTTCCACCCATTCATCGAAGACGAAGACGTCCGCATGGTCGGCGTGGAAGCTGGAGGCGATGGGATCATCCCCGAGCGCCACGCAGCCCGCTTCCAAGGCGGAAAACTCGGTGTCCTGCAGGGGACAAAGACCTGGTTGCTGGCAAACGATGACGGACAAATCGAACTCACTCACTCGGTTTCCGCGGGGCTTGATTATGCCGCCGTTGGCCCCGAGCACGCATACCTCCAAGACATCGGCCGAGTGGAATACACCTATGCCACCGACGATGAAGCGCTCGCCGCATTCAAGGAGCTAGCTCACTACGAAGGCATCATCCCCGCGCTCGAAAGCGCTCATGCGATGGCCTACATTTCGAAAATCGCTGGAAGCTTGCCAAAATCCACCATCCTCATCGCCAATCTGTCAGGACGCGGAGACAAGGATGTGGAACAAGCATCCAAGTACCTCCTCTAACGAAAGAGGTATCCACGCGGCTTCCTAACAATTACATATTTGATTTCCTTCCCCATGAGGCCCGTCATCCTTGGAATTCTCATCGCACTACCGCTTCACACCAGCGAGGCAGTTTCACTCATCAACTTGAACTTTTCAGGTCCCATGAGCGCGATCCAGCAACAAACTTTCGTTGACGCTGCAGCCTACTGGAACTCAGTCATCACGGGTTACGACCTGACTTCGAATTGGGAGGGTCAGCCCGTTCCCCACAGCCTCACCATCGATGCGTCGATCCCGTTCATTGATGGAGTCGGCGGTACGCTCGGGAGTGCAGAGCCACAATCCGTGTACTACTACGACAACAACCCGCTGGGAGCTCCCACGCACGCTTTGTGGTACACGTCCTCAGGCGCGATGGAGTTTGATGCAGCCGATGTCGACTCGCTGGTCTCCAACCAATCATTTTACGGCGTGGTCTTGCATGAAATGGCTCACGTCCTAGGGATTGGCACGCTATGGAGCTACAATAACAATGTAAACGGCACTCAATATCAGCTCTACACATCAGGCTCTGGCCAATACGTGGGCCCAAATGCGCTGGCCGAATACCGCCGCGAATTCAACATGCCAGCGGCCACCTACGTCCCCGTCGAGATGGGTGGCGGCATGGGCACGGCTGAGGGCCACTGGAACGAAGTCGACGGGGATGGCGGACTTACCGGCATCGTCAGCGCCGATAATGGCATGGATTTCCGCTACGAACTCATGACTGGCTGGGCGTCTAACCCGTTCTTCGTGAGTCGCACCACACTTGGCGCACTCGACGATCTTGGATACACGGTCGACTATTCCAAAGCAGGCATCGTCGATCACATCGTGACGGTGCCCGAGGCCTCAAGCCTCCTGTTCATTTGCGCGGCGTTGCCTTGGTTGGCACGACGCCAACGCAAGTGAATCAAGCCACCTGCACCTGCTTGTCGACGTCCTCGCGGAGGTTCTCGATGATGAAATCCTGACGATCCGGGGTGTTTTTCCCCATGTAGAAGGCTAACAATTCTTTGACGCCTTTGCCCTCTTCGTACTCGACGTGATCGAGTCGCATTTCTGGACCGATCATGAAACTAAACTCGTCGGGTGAAATTTCGCCCAGCCCCTTGAAGCGCGTAATCTCGGCGGCCTTGCCCAGTTTTTCCATCGCTTTCTTGCGCTCGCTCTCATCGTAACAATAGATCGTTTCCTTCTTGTTGCGCACGCGGAAGAGCGGTGTTTGGAGGATCCACAAGTGCCCATCGCGGATCATTTCTGGGAAAAACTGCAAAAAGAAGGTCAGCAGCAACAAGCGAATGTGCATGCCGTCTACATCGGCATCGGTGGCGATGATGACCTTGTTGTAGCGCAGGTACTCGATCCCGTCCTCGATGTTGAGGGCAGCTTGTAGCAAAGCGAACTCCTCATTTTCATAAACGATCTTGCGCGGCAGCGCGAAGGTGTTGAGAGGCTTGCCGCGCAAGGAAAATACCGCCTGGGTCTCGACATCGCGACTCTTGGTGATCGAGCCAGAGGCCGAATCACCCTCGGTGATGAAGAGCGTGGATTCCTCACGGCGCTTGTGCTTGCTGTCATAACGCACGCGACAATCGCGGAGTTTTTTGTTGTGCACCTTCGCTTGCTTCGACCGCTCTCTTGCAAGTTTTTGGATGCCCTTCAGATCCTTACGTTCGCGCTCGGCGGAGAGGATGCGCTTCTGGATCGCCTCGGCGACCTGCGGATGCTTGTGCAGGTAATTGTCGAGGTTGGTCTTAAGGAAATTCCCAATGAAGGTGCGCAGCGATTCACCTTCAGGCGCGATGCCGGCAGAACCCAGCTTGGTCTTGGTTTGCGACTCGAAAACCGGTTCCATGATCCGCACACAGACGGCAGCTTCGATGCCCGCCCGGATGTCGGCCGGCTCGTATTGTTTCTTATAGAAGCCCCGCACGACTTGCACCAGCGCCTCGCGAAATGCCACAAGGTGAGTGCCACCTTGTGAGGTGTTCTGACCATTTACAAAAGTATAGTATTCCTCACCACTCTCGGGCGTATGGGTGAAGGCGATCTCGATGTCTTTACCCACGAGATGGATCGGCGGATAGAGCGCCTCGTGTTCCATCTCCTCACGCAAGAGATCAAGCAATCCATCCTTGGAACGGAATTTCGCACCATTGAAAACAAGAGTGAGCGCCGGATTCAAATAGGAATAATACCGACACATCTTTTCGACGAATGCATCTTTGAATTTCGACTTGGCTGGGAAAATCTTGCGATCGATCTCGAAGGCGAGCCGAGTGCCGTTCACACCATCGTCGCGGCGCGGGTTCTTCATATCCACCGTGAGCTGCCCTTTGGAAAACTCGAGCGCCTTGGTCTCGCCGTCACGCCATGCCTGGATTTCGAAAAAATCGGAAAGCGCATTCACCGCCTTGATGCCAACACCGTTGAGTCCAACCGATTTCTTAAATGCCTCGCTGTCGTACTTCGCACCCGTGTTGATTTGCGCGGCGCAGTCAAAAAGTTTCCCCAGTGGAATCCCCCGCCCGAAGTCGCGAACCTCCACCCGGCCCTGTTCATCGATGCCGATCCGGATCTCTTTTCCGTGCCCCATGATGTGCTCGTCGATCGAATTATCCACGGCTTCCTTAAGCAAGATGTAGAGCCCATCGTCGGGCGAACTTCCATCACCCAACTTGCCGATGTACATTCCGGGCCGCATCCGGATGTGCTCCCGCCAATCGAGTGATTTGATGTCGTCTTCGGTGTAGTTGGCTGCCATGGTTGGAAATTTGTTTAGGATTGCTTAAATGATCGGCAGACTGGATGCAAGGCCGGTGACGACGAGGAATCCAAATGAACTGGGAGTTTCCGATTGCTACCGGCCGCCTAGACCCGCAGATTCTTGAAAAGTCATGGAATGGTACAACAAAATCTTGGGGATTGATCCCGCGGCCGGCCTGATGGTCATTTTCATCCTGATTTTGATCGAGGGGGTGCTCTCGGTGGACAATGCCGCAGTCCTAGCGACCATGGTCATGCGCCTGCCCAAGGAGCAGCAAGGAAGAGCGCTCAAATATGGCATCATCGGGGCCTACGTTTTTCGAGGAATCTGTCTGATGCTGGTCGGCTGGCTGATGAGCATCTGGTGGCTGGAGCCCATCGGCGGGCTTTATTTGTTATGGCTCTCTTGGAAACACTTTGCCCGCCAAGAGTCGGTGGAGCAAGAGGGCGCCGAAGCGGTCGCAACCGAAGGAAATTGGTTGTATCGCCAGACGATCGCGCGGATCGGACCATTTTGGGCCACGGTCGTCGCTGTCGAGGTCATGGATCTCGCGTTCTCGCTCGACAACGTATTCGCCGCCGTCGCGTTCACGAAAAACAAAGATCAATTCCCTCCGCCGTCGGACCTGATTCTGGTCTGCATTGGGGTATTTCTCGGCATCCTCGCCATGCGCTTCGCAGCTCAAGGGTTCGTGCGACTGATGCACCGCTACCATTTCCTGGAAACCTGCGCGTTCGTGGTCATCGGGATTCTCGGGCTGAAGCTGCTCCTCAGCGTGCCCCGGCACTTCCTCGCTGCGGGCAACGGCATTCACGATTTTCTCGCGAGCAAATATTTCGACATGGGGACCTCGGTGCTCACGCTGCTGATTTTCATCGTCCCGGTGCTAGTTCACCGCATGAAAAACCGCCAGGTCAGCCCTTCCAAAGCATCCTGACGCCAAACACCACCAACACGCATCCGAAGATGCGGCTGAGCGTCTGATTGCTCATCGATCGCATGAGATCACTGCCGAACCACGCGGCAAGGGCGGAGGCCATGCCTACCACGATCACGATTTTCCAATCAATCAACCCCGCGACTCGGACGTTATTCGCCGTAGCCGCGACCGCAGTGACAATGATCACCGCCATCGAGGTCCCCACCGCCTGCTTGTGCTCAACGCCCAGCGCATAGACGAACGCAGGCACCATCACCAACCCCCCACCGACCCCACACAGGGCTCCTAACAGCCCAGCGAGCAGGCCTATGAGAATGGCTGAAATGATGAATTTCATCGGCGTGAGGAAGTGGGTGATTTTCGAGCAGCCGCGATCTCCACGACCAACCGATGCAAGATCAACCGGTGATCCAGCCCCGTGGTGACGAGCGCCTGATCTGCCTTGAGGGTGGCTTCCATCACGTGTTGGAGGCCAGCGAGATCAAAGTTCTTTGCGCTTTCAGCAGCGAGAAATACCGGGAAAACATTGACGCCCGAGCCATCTTTCTTTTGCGGGAGCCATGCACGATCCGCATCAGAAAGCCGGTTGAGCGCCCCAGAAAATGCATTGTAATTCCCCGTGGGAACTTTGAATTTCTCCACGATCAACTTCGCCATGAACAAGTTGCGCACCACCGAGATGATCGAGGCCCGCATAATGCCGATCGCCGATTCATCCGCTTCTAACTGCTCGTCGATCAACTGAATCGCGCGCGAGACATTGCCAAGTTGAAGAGCCTTACCCGTTTCAAAAACCACGGCGGCGCGGCTGAGAGGAACCAGCACGCGGACATCCTCCTCGCTGATGACTCGACGCTCTTCCCCGAGATAGAGATCCAACTTTTCCAGCTCGTTGCCAATCTGCTGGGATTGCTCACCCGCAAGCATCACAAACAATGCCAAAGCGTCGGGGTCGAAGCTCAAGCCAAGATCTTTGGCGCGGCGCATCACCAGCGCAGCCACCTGATCCTGCCAACCATCTCGCCCCGTATCAATGCGATCATGGACCTGCACGTTCGCTGATTTTTCGATGTACTTCCAAAACGCTCGGCGCTTGTCCACGCCTTGAGCGGTCATGAGAAACTTGACGCCGTTGGGGATGCCTTTCTCGAGTGTCGCACGCAGACTTTCCACGCCCGATTCCGTCCGCTGCGAGCGCCCGGTCACATTGTCTGCTAGAAAATTCGCATTGCGCAGCCAGACGACCTTGTCCCCGCCGAACATCGGGATCGTCAGCAACGCTTGGACCGTCGAGGCACAAATTTCGTAAGCCGAATCCGAATTGTCCGCAATGCCATCGATCACCTCGTGGGTGAACCCATCGTCAACGCCGCCGGTCAACTGGTTGTAAAGCACCAAGGCCTTCTCACGAACGAGACCCTCGTCACTGCCCACCACCGCGAAAAAATTTCCGGCGTTCTGAGGAGCTGTCTTTGCTTTGGCGGCCACACCGAGGGTTTATCGGGATGCGGGCTGGGGTGCAAGCACCGCGGCGGGTGAAAGTGCCGAAATCATCCCTCGTGGTCGGTACGTTCGATCTTCTTCCGCTCGCGGGCTTCGCGGAAAAAACTCTGCAGAAGATAAAGGCACTCCTCATGAAGCACCCCCGCCGTGACGTCGCACCGGTGATTGAGCGGCGGATTGGCCTCGAGCAGATTGATCCACCCACCCGCCGCACCCGCCTTGGAATCCGGGCAACCGAAAACTACCCGCTCCGGCCGGCAATGGACGATCGCCCCCGCACACATCGGGCAGGGCTCCTTGGTGACATACAGCGTACACTTCTCCAACCGCCAGTCCCCCAAGGCCTCCTGCGCCGCCGTTAGCGCCAGCATCTCCGCGTGAGCGGTGGCATCCTTGAGCGTCTCAACCTGGTTCCATCCACGCGAAATGATCCGACCCTCACGGACGACGACCGCACCCACAGGGACCTCCTCCGCCGCGTACGCCTTCCGCGCCTCACGGAGCGCCTGCCCCATGAAATAAACGTCGCTGTGCAAATCAATGATCGAACCCTCGTCTTCCATGCCCCGATCCGTAACCGATGCCGCCCAACGATGCACGCGGATTCCTTTCCCACTCCACCCCCCAACGCACTTCGACCCACCATTCACGCAAGCCACCGAAAAATTTCCGTGCCTCGACGCGAGATTCATGGTTCGTATCAGCCCCGTGATCCCGAAAAACTTCCAAGACCGCGTCATCGCTCCATCGTTGCTAGCAGCCGATTTTTCCTGCATCCGTGATGAAACGAGCCGCGCCATCCGTGCCGGAGCCGACTGGATGCACCTCGACGTGATGGATGGCCACTTCGTGGAAAACATCTCCTTCGGCCCGGCGGTCGTCCAAGCCGTGCATGAATCCAACGATATCTTCCTCGATGTTCACCTCATGATTTCACGGCCGGATCACTACCTCGAATCATTCATCGCCACGGGATCCGACCTAATCACCGTGCATGTCGAGTCCGACCATGACGTCGCCAAAACCTTAAAACGCATTCGCGATGCAGGCTGCCAAGCAGGCCTCGCGCTCAATCCCGCCACGCCGATCGATGCCGTCGAGCCATTCTTGGGGGACATCGATCTACTCCTCTGCATGACCGTGGTCCCAGGCTTTGGCGGGCAAGCATTCATGCCCGAAGTCCTCGAAAAAATCACCGCCGCCACCCAACTCCGCAAATCGAGAGGATTAAACTATCACATCGAAGTGGACGGCGGCATCGACGCGACCACTGCGGCGCGCTGCTACACCGCCGGTGCCAACGTCATGGTTGCAGGTTCCTCCACCTTCCGCGCCCCCGACATGGCCGCCGCGATCCGCAACATCCGCAACGCGTGAGCAAGCTCTGACTGAATTCCAGCTGGGGGGCCAGAACGCTTGGCCTAACGCCCGGTCACATCGCCCCCACGGCGCTCGCCAACCTGCACCGTCATTGAATTTCCTGCTTTGGTCTGGAAATTGAATATCAGCTTCGGCGTCCTTTTAAAATAAGGTAACCCGCACTCACACCTTATGTGCCGAATTGAATTGGTAATAATAATTTTTTAGGTACAATAGAAAGTTAAAACATAATTCATGAAAACTATGATCAAAAGGATGATTAAAACGGCCTTACTAGAAGTACCTTTTGTAAACACAAGAATCAAAAATTATGACGGCATGAGGCAAATCATCAATGACTGTGGATTTGAACCAGGTCATTTCTATAGCACCATTCCAGATCTTGCTGAGGTTCGCGATAATTCCAGTACTATTTTCGGAAAGAAAAAAGTAAATGAAGTTGATCTAAATACTGAAAAACAAATCAATCTTTTAGAAACCTTCAAACCATACTACTCTGAATATTCGTATTCTGCAGAGAAAACTAAATCCAATGATTTAAGGTATGAAAAAGAAGGGGCGTTCTACAGGCATTCCGACAGTGTTTTTCTGTATTGCATGATGCGCACCTTCAAACCAAGAGAGATCATTGAAATCGGCTCAGGCCATTCTTCGGCAATCATGCTAGATACCAACGAGATCTACTTTGATAATAAAATCAACTTAACATTCATCGAACCTTATCCAGAGGAGCGTCTGATGAAAATATTAAAGGATTCCGACAAGATTTCGCACACGATTATCAACAAGAAGGTGCAATCCATTGATTTGGATACTTTCCTGATTTTGTCTGAAAATGACATTCTTTTTGTTGACTCTACACATGTTTCAAAAGTGGGTAGCGATGTAAACTTTATACTGTTTGAAGTATTGCCGGCATTGAAACCTGGAGTCTTAATCCATTTCCACGATATTTTTTATCCATTCGAAATGCCGAAACATTGGGTTCTGGAGGAGAATTGGTTTTGGAATGAAAATTACATGCTCAATGCTTTCTTAATGAATAATAATAATTATGAAATAGTCGCATTTAATACCTATCTTCACGAGATAAAGGCTGAATGGTTCAGGGACAACATGCCGGAGTGCCTAGAAGGAAAAGAAAACACGGGCTCGTTATGGATACGGAAATTGAGATGATCATTTTCGTAAGACCATCAACTCGAAATCCCAGACCAAAAGAAATCGCCCTCCTCGTCATCAATCTTAACTGCGGATGAGAGGAAAACAGGTCGGGATCAGGGGGAAACGGATGGTGAGAGGCCGGAAACAGGTCGGGGGTCGCTGAAAACGGTTTCGGAGATTCGAAAAACAAAGTGGAAGCGGTGTAAAACGACTCGGGAGGGCCTGAAAACAACTTTGAGAAGGCGTAAAACGACTCAGGAGAGGCGAAAAACAACTTTGAGAGGGCGAAAACGACTCAGGAGAGGCGAAAACCACTTTGAGAATATGAAAATGCATCTGGTAGTGAGGCGGACCCGAAAGTTCGACCGCGGAGGGGCTTAACTAAGCTGGTGTGGCGGGTGCGGGAAAGAGATAGCTGATCATGGATTAGGGATCAAGGTTGGAGTGGCGAGGGACTCGATTTT
>Ga0164294_10000445_pt1 | contig 39536 bp, 33 predicted proteins | sample GEODES005metaG_FD_111479 | JGI IMG/M metagenome (GOLD analysis project Ga0164294, IMG submission 111479) | Oligotrophic lake water microbial communities from Sparkling Lake, Wisconsin, USA - GEODES005 metaG | ecosystem: Environmental > Aquatic > Freshwater > Lake | place: USA: Sparkling Lake... | reverse complement strand
GTCGTCACGTCCGAGTTTGGTCGCACGCCGAAGATCAATCAGAACCAAGGTCGCGATCACTACCCGGTCTTTAGCGCTGTGATGATGGGCGGCGGCATCAAGGGCGGCATCAAACACGGAGCCACCGACAAGTCCGGTGCAGCAGTGGCGGAAGGCAAGGTGTCCCCTCAAGATCTGAACGCAACCATCGGCTACTCCTTGGGCCTGCCCCTGGACCAAGTGATCTACTCGCCCACCAAACGTCCCTTCACCGTGGCCGACAAGGGCCAGCCAGTGCTGGAATTGTTTGCCTGAGTTTATTTCTCTACCGCCAGACTCATCTGATTCTGCGTGGACTCGATGATCTGCGCCAACTGCGGCTCGGAAGGGGCGATCTGCGCGGCCTGCTCCCAGTGGAAGAGCGCTTTCTGAGGCCGCCCCTGCTGTTGATACACCGCGCCCAGGATGACATGGGACTGGCGATGGCGAGGGGCCACGGACACCACCTCCTTGAGGAACTCCTTGCCCTTGTCGATCTGGCCGCTGCCAATCAGCGCGATGCCCATCTGGCACTGCACATCCACGGACTGGCGCGTTAGCGGCACGTCATTGAGCAGTCGCAGGCAGGCGTTGAGCGCATCCTGATAGCGCGCCATCGCGTTCAGCGTGCTGATGAGGTTCATGTGCGCGGTGATGTAGCGCGGCTCCAGTGCGACGGCTTTTTCAAAGCACGACACTGCCTTCTCAGTGCGATTGCCTTCTGCATAAGCCACCGCCAGATTGTTCCAGATGCGGCACTTATTGGGGCTTTTCGCCAGCGTGTCTTCCCAGAGCGAGATGGAACTGCTCCAGACCTCATTGCGCTGCCACGTTGCCACCGACAGAGCTGCGCATGCTGCAAGCGCTCCCGCAGGAACGGCACACCGGGCCAACTTTGGGCACCATCGGCAGGTGCGTGCCAGGTCCATTAGACAGGCAAGAGCGGCAAAGATGCCAATCGAGGGCAGGTAGGCGCGATGTTCGGCCATCAAATCGGGCAGCGGCACCATGCCTGATGAAACAACCACGGTGGCGAAGAACCAGAGCGTGAAGACCTGCAAGGCTGCCAGGCGTGGATCGTTTTGGAAGCGGCGGCGAAGCACCCATGTGCCCGCCAGCAAAGCCGTGATGACGCCCAGGCCTAGCAACACAGGCACCGCAAAAAAGGATCGGTGCAAGGGCGGATCAGGATCGAGGTTCAGACCAGTCGGCCACACCAGCAGCCGCAGATACTCCAGCACAATGGGAATCTGGCTGAACACATAATGCCAGTAGCCCACCGGCACATCCTTGGAGTTGGTGATGTGGACAGCGGCATTCCAAGACCACACGCCGCCATTCTGCGCCCAAGCCACGAGCATGACGAGCGCAGGAATGATGGGCAGACAGAGCAGCAAGGGCAGAGAGCGCCTCAAAGCCGAACGCCATGGTGCTCGCAGCAGGACACAGTCCAGGAGCAGGGCAATCATCGGCGCAGTGAATGCGCACTCCTTCGTCTGCATGCCCAGGATCAGCGCCAGCACCGAACCTGCGCGCAAGCACCACCGCCAGTGCCGCGCCCCCACCGCCGAGGCTGCGAAATGCAATACCAGTGTGACCAGGAAGAAAAATGCACCCAGTGAAGTGAACCGCTGAACAATATAAGTCACGGATTCAATCGCCATCGGGTGCACAGCAAACAGCATTGATCCAGTCAGGCCTATGAAGAAGACCGAGCTGCGCGGCAATTTTGACCCGGCGGCCTTCGAAAGCAGCAGGATGAGAAGAGCGTAAACCAGCCAGGCGTTGGCGGCATGCACTCCGATGTTAACCAGCCGCCAGCCAGGTGGATTAAACCCGTCGAACACATAGTTCGCGTAAAAAGTCGCATAAGCCACCGGCCGGAGGATGAAGTTGGTCGCCAAGTCTGGCTCCATGCCATGCCGGGCAGGCCAGCTGACGAAGTTCTGAAAGTCTACCGCATAGCCGAAGCTGGCCGCATCTCGAACCAGAGGGTTGTTCTTCAGATACAGATGATCGTCGAACACCATGGGAAAGTTCAGCGTCCAGCCATAAAGCAGGACACAGAGAGTGGCGAGGGCCGCTGCTACAATCATGTGGAACGCTTTGGGCGAGAGGCGTGCCTTCTCGCACAGAACATCAGCCGGGGAGAGGATGTCTTTGATGGCTTCAAGCTCGGAAGGAGGAGCTTCCGTTAGCTTGCGTCGCAGCAGACGTGCCTTGGCGGGTTTGTGTTTTCTGGCCATGAGCGTCAAAATAAATTTCGACGCTATTGTGCTCCAAAACGGTGTGTTTTGACAAAACACACGGCCTGTAGTGGGCAGCACCACAGGGGGTAGCCCGCAGAGCTACGCGCCCTGCTCCCGCACCCACTGACCGGCGCGCAGATAAAGTTCGGCGGAGCTGCGCAGGGCAAGTTTTTCCTTGACCCGGGCGCGGTAGGTTTCGACGGTGGATTCGCCGAGGTTGAGAGCTTTGGCAATCTCGCGCGTGGCCTTGCCACAGCCTAGCATTTGAAACACTTCCAACTCACGGTCCGCCAGCGTGGCAACACCTCCATTTTCCGGTTCGCCACGTTTCTTGGTCATGCGCTCAAGAATGCGCGCTGTGACGTGCTTGCTGACATAGACTTCACCGCTCATCACTTTGCGGATCGCACGCACCACTTCCGTGGAAGCTTCATTCTTGGTGATGTAGCCCTTGGCGCCTGCGCGCAGGGCACGCTCGGCATACAAGTCTTCATCGTGCATGGATAGCACGAGCACGTTCACCTCCACGCCCTGGGCCTTCATGTCCTTGACCAACTCCAGTCCGCTGGAACCACGCAAGGTGATGTCAACAATGGCGATGTCTGGCGATGTGGATTTGATCAGCTCCATTGCATCGCGGATGTTATCAGCTTCACCACAGATGGTCATGCCGAGGTCGCGATTGATCAGTTGCCCCAGGTATTCCCGGAACATCCGGTGATCTTCCACCAAGAGGACCTTGGTCCGTGTTTGTTCGCTGACTTCAGACATGCTCATGGTGGAAAGAGGTGGTGGTGGCATTGACTTTGAGAGAACAGCAAACCGAGGTCCCACCATGACTGCCTTCGGCGATGGCCAGTTCTGCGCCCATCGCGTGGGCTCGGTAGCGCATGGTGCGCAGGCCCATGCCAAGACCTTCCCAGCCTTCGCTCGCTTCGATGCCCCGGCCGTTGTCGTTGATCGTGAGCTTCAAATAGCTGCCTTCCATCAACAAGGAGATCACGACTTGGCTAGCACCGCTATGGCGGACGGCATTTGCCACAGCTTCCTGAGCGATGCGGTAAAGGTGCATGGCCACCTCCGGGCTTTCGATTTGCACATCCGCCACATGATCAACTTCGATAGCCGTCCCAGTCAGCCGCCGCGTGTTCTGCGCCAGCTCGCTGAGCGCGATGGACAACCCGGTGTGGTCCACGTGCACAGGGAAAATACCACGCGCCATGCTGCGGGCCTCCATGACAGCCTGCTGAATCGCGGACTCGATTTTCTCGGCATCCTGGGCTTCAACCAATTGATGTGCCTGCAAGTCCTCCGCCAGCGCTCTTGCGGCACATCCAATGGCCGCGAGCTGCTGGCAAAGTCCATCATGCAAATCCTGGCCGATGCGCTGCTGCTCGTGTTCACTAGCGCTGACAATTTCAGCCTGGAGCCGACGGACTTGCTCCAGCATCTCAATCCGCGCCTTATCGGCCTCTTGCTTGCTGCGAATCGCGTTTGCGCCCACGGCGATGAAAGCAAAGACGATGACGCGGCTGATCATCGTCCAATTGTAGCCCCACGCAGTGGTGTAGGGCTGGCTGCCTTCATTGGCAATCCACCAAATGGGGCCATGCAACAGGGCCATGACGACACCCGCATTTCTGCCCATCAACCTGACTGCCAGCAAGATCGGCAAGGCGTAAACAGCCAGGAGGCTCAGTTCCCAACCCGTCGCCTGGTCCACCCATGCAATCGCCAGCATGAGCCCCAGCACGATCCCCCACTTTGCTCCCGTGGGCTGCTTATCCAAGAAAAGCATGAGCCGACTCCACACCGCGCTCGTGGAAATGGCTTTGTCGTTGTATGCAATGGCTTGAGCGTTCATGCGGATGGCGGACCACGAAGGTTGCTTCCTTTCACCAGCGAGACAAACTCTTCGTAGCCGCGAATGTAATCCTCAGGCTCATATGGACGCGAGGCAAAAACCATCAGCGCTGAGCCCGGCTCGTGTTTGAACTCCGCTGCCCAGACCATGGGCGGCACGTAGATGCCAAGCGATGGATGGCCCAGCGTGATCTGTTCTCGGTGCTCGCCATCATCCACCTCCACGCAGCAGCGGCCATGCACACAGACGAGAAACTGCTCGCACAGCCAGTGCGCGTGCTCCCCACGGGTCTGTTTGGTGGGAATGCCATAGGTGATGAAGAACCGCTGCGGCACGAAGGGAAGATCACGACCGAACTCCCCCACCGTGAGGTGACCGCGCAACGGGTCCACCACATGGCGCATCTCATAGACACGCACGCCATTCACCGAGCAGTTGCGACATTGGGTTTCGACAATCTTCATCACGCAGGTGGGTGAATGGTGATCTGGCGCACCAGACTTTGCGGCTTGCCTGAGACCGTCAGAAAGGCGCGTCCCACATACTCGCCAATGATCCCGAGCATCAAAAGCTGCGAACCGGAAAAGATGGTGATGACCGCCATCAGTGATCCCCAACCTGGCTGCACTCGCCCTGCGGTGAATGCTTCCACCATCACCATAGAGAACATGATCAGTCCCAGTGCACAGAGAACGATACCCAGCACTCCGGCGACACGCAGAGGCATCACGCTAAAGTCGAAGCACACATTCGCCGCCAGTCGCAGCAGCTTGCGCAGAGTGTAGGAACTGCGGCCCTCCACACGCGGCTGATGCGCCACCTTCAGACGAGAGATGCGATTGGTCGCGCCCAGGATCAACCCATCGATGTAAGGGTAAGGACCGCGATACTGCACAATGCGATCCACCAGCTCATGGCGCAGCGCACGAAAGCTGGAGAGATAAAGATCGCGTGGCTTGTCCAGCAACAGTGTGGCCAGGCGATTGAGGCAACGGCTGGCCCAATTGCGCGCCCAGTGACGCTGCTTGCGCTCGTAGTGGGAGTAGACCACGTCGGCTCCACTGACCTGAAGTTGAGCAAGGAGTTTAAATGCCTCGCTGATGGGGTTTTGAAGGTCGTCGTCCAGGTTCACCACGTAAAGTCCTCTGGAATGACGGAAGCCCTCCAGCACAGCGGCGTGCTCGCCGAAGTTGCGGGACAGTTCGACCAAGATCACCTGCCCGGGCATTTCATGCAGCAAAGGTGCAGCCTTGCCCGGTGTGCCATCCGTGCTGCCGTCATCCACCAGCACCAGCTCCCAACCACCTTCGACACGCAAGGACCGGAAGGCGTCCAGCAAAGCAGGCAACGCCGCACCCGTGTTGAACAAGGGCACCACGAAGCTGACTTGGGGCATGGCAGGTGTGGACGTCATCAGTGTTGGCGAGTGGCCACGGCAAAGACCGAGGTTCCGATGGGCAGACGAAAGGCACGACAGGCACGGGCATCGACATGACCCACAATCGTGAGCAAGCGATTCAACCAACGCGGCGGCAGGAACAAATCAGACGCGGTCGTCCCAGCACTCACGCGGCTCGAAAGCCTGCGCAGGAGAAGGGGCAAAAAGAGCCAGGCGTTCCAGTAGTGAATCATCTCTGCGCGCAGGTTATGGCGCGCCAGCAGGGCCTGCACCTGACATGCGTTGTAGCGTCTGGCACCACCGACCGATTGATCATGCGAACCGCGTAGGGCGTCAAAGGCGGGGACATTCAGCACCAGCGGGCGGCCCGGCTTCAGCACCCGCGCCACCTCGGCCATGGCGCGCTCGGGCTCCACATCCGCATGATAAAGCACATCCAGGCTGAGCACAGCGTCGAAGCTCGCGCTCTCAAACGGCAAGTCACCCACGCTACCCAGGCATGCATTCAAGCAGCGCGCCTGTGTGTGATCGACAGCGACAGTCGAGATGTCGATACCGATGCTGCTCCAGCGGGCGGGCAGTTGCCGCATCATCCCGCCTGTGCCACAACCCGCGTCCAAGATTCGCGCATCGCGTGGCAGGCGCTGGCTCAGCGCATTCAGGACCTGACGGCGCAGCACGGCATACCACCAGTGCCGGTCCTCCACCGCGCGCATGGCCTCATGCTGGCAGGCTTGCATGGCAGAGGAGCGGTTGGCATTGTTGCACAGCGTCGCATACAAACTCGACCGCCTCGTGGGACAGGTAAGGATGTAGCGGCAGGGTGAGGATTTTCTTCACCACCTTTTCCGTGACCGGCAAGGACTGCCCTGTGGCATACGCTGGCTGCTGGTGAATGCCGCAGCCGTAGTGCACGGTAGCGGGGATGCCGAGCGATTGCAGATGGCGCAGCAGGGCGTCGCGGTTCGCGCTCCGCACCACGTGCAGATGCCAAGCATGTCGGCAATCCCTCCGCACCCTGGGCAGTGTCACCCCAGCCAATCGACCCGCATAGATCGCAGCCAAGGTCGCCCGCTTGGCAAGGTGGGACTCAAGTGATGGCAGCTTCGCACGCAGGATGGCCGCTTGCAGTTCGTCCAGGCGACTGTTCACCCCCGTGCATTCGCTGATTTGCGGGGTCTTCCAGCCATACTGCCGGATCAAACGCACCCGCTCGGCAAGGTCGGCGTCTTGCGTCACGACAGCTCCGGCATCGCCCATCGCTCCCAGGTTCTTGGTCGGGTAGAAGCTGAAGGCCGCCGCCCTGCCCAGGGTGCCCACCTTGCGCCCCTGCCACTGGGCACCGTGCGCTTGCGCCGCGTCTTCCAGCAGGAGAATGCCGTGCTCATCGGCCACTTCTTGCAGCCGTTGCCAATTGGCTGGCTGGCCGTAGAGATGCACGACCAGCGCAGCCTTGATGCGGTGCCCGTCAGGGGATTGCAAAAGCGTCCTCAAGGAACGAGGACACATCGTCAAGGTGTCAGGCTCGCAGTCTGCCAGCACCAACTCCGCCCCGGCACGGGTCACCCCCGCTGCCACAGCCACCGCCGTCAGGGAAGGGACCACCACTTTCGCGCCCTGCGTGATGCCCAGAGCGCGCAGCATGATCTCAATGGCATCAGTGCCGCTGGCAACTCCGACGACGTGATTCACGCCGAGGTAATGCGCAAACTCGCGCTCAAAGGCCTCCACCTCTGGCCCCAGGATGTAGCGCCCACTCGCGCTGACCCGGCGCATAGCCGCCATGATCTGCGGGGCATGGTGCTGGTAGTCGGCCTTGGGGTAGGCGGGGAAAAGGCAGGCAGTCGGCGATCTCATGGACGCAGCCTACTGGAACTGAGCGTGCCTTGACCAGCCTTGGCGGCCTAGCCGGGCGCTAGAACCGGGCGATTTAGGGACAGAATTTGTAGCGGTTTCCGCTGCACCAACAGGAAACGTCCGATTGAGCGAACCCAAAGCAGGCCGTAGGGAGGCAAAAGCCCGGTTGCCTGTTCAAAAAAAACTTGGCAAGTTTCTAAGGAGTTACCAGCCACGCCCGTTGCTTCGGCTGGATAGAACCATCCACGCTCATTCCAGAACCTATGAAACCATCCAAAGCAATCACGATCGGCCTCGGCTGCCTCGCTCTCGGTCTCACGACCAGCATGGCGGAAGATGCCGCTACCAGCCGCATGTGGACGGACAAGCAAGGGCGTCAAGTGAAGGCCACATTCGTCGGCCTGGACGGAGACAAGATCTCCATCCAGACAGACGCCGGCCAGATCTTCACCTTTGCTTTGACCAACCTCTCCGCAGAAGACCAGGCCCTGGCCAAGACCCTGAAGCCCGCCGCCACCTACATCGCCGTCAACGCGACGATCGGTCAGGCCGCCCAGGCCATTGACAACCTCGTCAAGAAGGGCCTCGACCGCGGCGCTGCCATCATCGACAAGAACAACAAGACCATCATGGCCGACGTGTCCCTGTCGGAAGAGCGCAAGAAGGCCGACTTCCGTATCGTGCCCAAGCCGAACAAGCTGATGAGCGACGAGCAGTTCGCCCGCCGCCTGTATCTGGACATCGTGGGCCGCATCCCCAGCTACGATGAAGTGTCCGCCTTCCTGGCCGACACCAGCAAGACCAAGCGCGCCGAGCTGATCGACACGCTACTCAACAGCGAAGGCTACAACAGCCACACCTACAACTACTTCGCCGAAATGCTGCGCGTGAAGGACGATCTGGAGCAGGACAACCTGCGCGGCACGCCTTACATCAACTGGCTGCAAACCCAGATCGCCAACAACCGCCCCTGGAATGAAATGGTGACCGAAATGGTCACCGCTGATGGCAAGATGTGGCACAACGGAGCCGCCGGCTACCTGCTGCGCGACGCCGGCATGCCCCTGGACAACCTAGCCAACACCCTGGCCATCTTCCTCGGCACCGACGTGGCCTGCGCCCAATGCCATGACCATCCATTCGCCGACTGGACCCAGCACCAGTTCTATCAGATGGCCGCCTTCTTCGGCGCCACCACCACCGACATCCGCACCGCCCAGCGCCGCCGGGCTCGTGATCAGGGCATGGCGATGAACGCCGCCATGAACGTGCGCAACAAGCTGATGCCGGAAATTGAGAAGATGATCGAGACCGGCGGTGGCGACATTCGTCGCGAGCGCAACGGCATCGAAAACTTCATCAGCGCCAACCAGTGGTCGATCAGCGACGCCGAATCGAACACGCTGAAGCTGCCCTTCGACTACAAGTATAAGGATGCCAAGCCGAACGACCCCGTCGCTCCGAAGCTGATCACCTGGTCCAAGTCCGACACATCCAGCGCCGCCTACAAGACCTCCAAGTCCAAGAAGGAAGAAAACCTGCGTGCCACCTTCGCCAACTGGATGACGCACCCTGAAAACCCCCGCTTCGCGATGAGCATCGCCAACCGCATGTGGAAGCGTGCGTTCGGCGTGGCCGTGGCAGAGCCGGTGACCAACATCGACGATCCCGAGAAAGCCAGCAACCCGGAGCTGCTCAAGCACCTGGCCAAGGAAATGATCCGCGTGAAGTTCAACATGAAAGACTTCATGCGCATCGTCTACAACACCCAGACCTACCAGCGTGAAGCTACCGAGGAAGAGGTGCCCATGGGCGAGCCTTACTACTTCCAGGGCCCGCTTCTCCGCCGCATGACTGCCGAACAGGCCTGGGACAGCTACATGACCCTCGTGCTGGGGAATCCCGACGCTTACAAGAAGCCACTGGAAGACCTTTATGGTCGCTCGATCGACCTCGACCTGACCAACGAAAAGCTCGACGCCAAGACCGTGCTCATGAAGTATGCCGCCTACCGGCAGATGGGTGAAAAAGAGCGCGCCCTCACCGGCGGTGGCTTGGAAATGGCTGGCAGCGATATGATGATGGCCGAGAAGAAAGAAGGCCAGAGTGGCGACGCCATGATGGAAGGCAAGTCTCTGACCTTCGGTGGCATGGTCTTGCGCCGTGCAGCCGAGCTTGAGCAACCTGCTCGCGGCGGCCACTTCCTCACCGAGTTCGGCCAGTCCCAGCGCATGCTCATCGACGGTGGCTCCAAAGCGGGCTCCGTGCCGCAGGTGCTCATGATGATGAACGGTGCCGGCCAGTCCATGCTCACCAGCTCCAGCAGCCTTCTGTTCCGCACCATGGACAAGGCTCCGGACGCTGCAGGCAAGGTTGAAACCGTGTTCCTCAGCGTGCTGGGCCGCCGCCCGACCGCGCCTGAGCAGGAGATCGCCAAGCGCAACATCGACACCGCAGGCACCGAGGCCTACTCGAACCTGATCTGGGCGCTGGTCAACACCCGCGAATTCATCTTCGTCCAGTAATGTCCATTCAGTTCACCTTAACCTGAGAACTCTCACTTAACTCTTATGATGCTTAAATCCGATCTCAATCGCTTCGACGAAGCCACTCGTCGTCAGTTCATGCTGCGCACCGCCAAGACGGCGCTCGGCGTATCTCTCCTCCCGGTCAGCTCCCAGCTTGTGAAAGCTGCGGAAAAAGGCGCGGGCGGCGGCAAAGCCAAGCATGTCATCTACCTTTACATGCAAGGCGGCATGAGCCACATCGACACCTTCGATCCGAAGAACGGTGCCACCAAGGGCTTCAAAGACCCCATCAAGACCAAGGCCGACGGCATGCAGTTGGGCGGCTATATGGAAAAGATGGCCGAGCAGGCGGACAAGATCACTCTCGTCCGCTCCATGACCTCCAAGACTGGCGTGCATGAGCAAGGCAACTACCTCATGCACACCGGCTATGATCCGCGCGGCACCATCGTTCACCCTTCCATGGGTGCCTGGGGCACGCACTTCCTTGGCCGCATGAGCAAGACCCTGCCTGACAGCGTGACCATCGGCGGCGGTAGCGGCCATCCTGCCGCTGGCTTCTTCCCGCCAGCCTACAGCCCGATCCCAATCAGCAGCGCCGAATCCGGCCTGCAGAACATCCGCCCCACCGCCTCGGACAACCAGTTCCAGAAGCGCGTTGAAATGATGAATGAGTTTGATGCGGCTTTCCGCAACAAGTTCAAGAGCCAGGAAGTCAAGGCCTACACCGAGTTCTATGACGAAACCCTGAGCCTGATGAAGAGCGAAGACCTCAAGGCCTTCGACCTGAAGCAGGAAGAACAAGCCACCCGTGCCAAGTATGGCATGAACGGCTTCGGCCAGGGCTGCCTGCTCGCCCGTCGCCTCGTCGAAAACGGCGTGCGCTTCGTTGAAGTTCAGACCGGTGGCTGGGACATGCACAACTACGTCGATGACGCCATGGCCCGCACGGGCGGCGGCATGGACCAGGCCTTCGCAGCCCTGCTGGAAGACCTCGCCTCTAAGGGCCTGCTCGAGTCCACCCTCGTGGTGCTCGGCTCCGAGTTCGGCCGCACGCCGGACATCAACGAGAACAGCGGCCGCGACCACTATCCGAAAGTCTTCACCACCGTCTTCGCAGGCGGCGGCGTCAAGGGCGGCTACGTCCATGGTGCCTCGGATCCTGAAGGCCGCGAAGTGGCTGACAAGCAGGTCACCGTGCAGGACTTCCTCTCCACCATCGGCTACGCCATGGGCCTGCCAGTGGACGAAGTGGTCATGTCCCCCTCCAACCGTCCGTTCACGGTTGGCGACAAGGGCAAGCCCGTCGTCGACATCTTCGCTTGATTAGCGCGGCAGCGACTTCAAGAGCACCCGGTCGAAAGGCCGGGTGCTTTTTTATTGCCTGCCAGTCTCAGCATCAAGCGAGCGTATTCAACCCATGGACCGCCGGGATTTCCTCAAGACCACCACCGCCGCAGCCGCGTTGACGCACACTTCCCAAGTCTTGCCTGCAGAGCCCTCATCGGCCCGCCAGTCCAACCTCATCAGGACCGAGAACGCCAGACCCGGCACCAGCTTCCAACTCACCCGCATGAGGCCGGACGATGCCAAGTCGTATCGCAGCTCCGTCATCGAAGGCTACTGCTCCCGACAGTCGGTGAAGGCTGGCGAGCCGATCGACATTTTTGTCAGCACCAAACCAGCCTCGAAGTTCAACATCGACATCTTCCGCATGGGCTACTACGTCGGCGAGGGCGCACGTTTGATGACTACCCTCGGCCCCTTCCTAGGCAAAGAACAGCCCATTCCCGAACTCGGCCAGCAGCGGCTGCGGGAATGCCGGTGGCAGGCCAGCACCACGCTCACCATCCCACCCGACTGGCCCAGCGGCGTCTATCTGGGCAGGCTCACCACCCTGCCGAACTGGGACCAAGGAACCGAGAGCCAGGAACCCTACTGGCAGAGTTATCTCGTCTTCATCGTCAAAGACGACCGCCCAGCCGACATCCTCTTCCAATGCAGCGACAACACCTGGCAGGCCTACAACCGCTGGCCCGTGAACGAGTCGCTCTACACCGACCCTCGCGCCGCTCACGCCCCTGGTGTCAGCGTCAGCTTCGACCGGCCGTATGGCAGGTATGTCCAGATCTTCGACCACCCGCTCAGCATGGGCAGCGGCGAGTTCCTGCTCTGGGAATACCCGCTCTGCTACTGGCTGGAGAAAGAAGGCTACGATGTGACTTACAGCTCCAACACAGACAATCTAGAGCCAGACAACCTCGCGCGCGTCAAATCGATGATCAGCGTCGGCCATGATGAATACTGGGACTTGCGCCAGTTCAACAACGTCAAACAGGCCATTCAAAACGGCCTTAGCGTGCTTTGGCTCTCCGCCAATGACGTCTACATGGTCACCCCGTTTACCGCAAACGCCAGCGGTGATCCCAACCGCCGACTTACCCGCGAGACCTGCTACGGTGAGTTCCGCGAGGAGGAGAAAGACGCCTACGCCAAGGTGCTCGGCCCCTTTGAAAACCCGGGCCCTGACGAGCGCGACATCATCGGCGCGCGCACCGTAGTCCCCTTCAACGGCGGCGGCGACTGGACCTGCGCCAAACCCGAGCACTGGCTCTTTGAAGGCACCGGCATGAAGCAGGGCGATAGCATCCCCGGCCTTGTCGGCTGGGAATTCCACGGCGATCCCGACACCACCCGCCCAGGCCTCGACGTCGTCGCTGAAGGCCCTGTCTGGGCCAGTGGCACCCGCCTTGGCAAGTATGCCGCCACTGTTTTTGAGGGGCCGAAGAATAATATCGTCTTCAACGCCAGCACCATTTTCTGGAGCCAGGGCCTGAGCAGTCCCCCCGGTCATATCATTCCCTGGTCCCACTACTCCCGCCCGCACGGACCCGACGCACGCGTGCAGCGCATCACCGCAAACGCGCTGAAGCGCGCGCTGATCTGATACTCTAGCCTTGGCATTGAAACGCGCCGGCAGCAGCGCTACAGCCAGCATATGTCTTTTGCGATTCCCCAGCAACGTCTCGGTGTGCTCATGGTCGTCTCCGGCCCTTCGGGCACGGGCAAGACCACGCTGTGCCGCAAGCTGTGCGGCGAGGGCGAGGCTGTGTTTTCCGTCTCCTGCACCACCCGTGCTCCGCGCCCTGGCGAGGTGGATGGGAAGGATTACTTCTTCCTCTCCGATGAAGATTTTGTCGCGCGCATCGAGCGTGGCGAGTTCTTCGAGCACGCGCATGTGCACGGCCGCCGCTACGGCACGCTGAAAAGCTATGTCATCGACAACCTGAGTCGTGGCATCGACGTGCTGATGGACATCGACGTGCAAGGCGCACAGCAGGTGCGCACCTGCGAGGACGAGATCATCCAGCGCTGCCTGGTGGAAGTCTTCGTGCTGCCTCCGTCCGTGGAGGAACTGAAGCAACGGCTCTCAGGTCGCGGCACCGAGAGCAGCGAATCCCTCGACCTGCGCCTCGGCAATGCCATCGCGGAAATGAAGCACTGGCCCGATTACGACTATGCGCTGGTCAGCGGCACGCGGGAGCTTGATTACGCACGCTTCAAGAGCCTCCTCATCTCGCAGAGGATGCGTGCGGAGTTATTGAACAAAGAGTGACGGCAAGAGGCCCTCGCTCCTTACCGGATGAAGTAGCTGAGGTTCTCCAGTTCCACGGCCAGATCGACGCTGTTGACGACGACATGCTCCGGCACTTCGAGAACAGTGGGCGAGAAATTCAGGATGGCCTGAATGCCGGCCTGAACCATTTGGTTGGTCACCGCCTGGGCAGCGGTCGCAGGAACGGTCAGGATCGCCATCTTCACATGATGCTGCTTCACAAAAGAGCCAATCTTGTCCATGCCATGCATTGGCACTGACAGGGCCGCTTCCTTCGCCACGTCAGGCACCAGGTCAAAGGCCGCGACGATTTCAAAACCTTCCTTGCGGAAGCCGCCATAGCGCAGCAAGGCCGAGCCCAGGTTGCCAACGCCCACCAGGATCACCGGTTGCAGTCGGTTGTGCCCCAGCACCTCGCCGATGGTGCGGCTGAGCTGCTCCACATTGTAGCCCAGGCCGCGCGTGCCGAACTGACCAAAGTAGGTCAGGTCCTTGCGCAGCTGCGTGCTCTTTACGCCTGCGGCCTTGGCCAGAGCTTCAGAGGAGACCGTGTCGACGCCATTGTCCTTCAGCCGGCTCAGGCAGCGCTGGTAGATGCTCAGGCGGTAGATCGATTTGCGGGGGATGGCTTCAAGTCGCGGCACATGTGAAATTTCACGTTTTCCGCAGCAGAGTCAAGACAGGTTCAACTGGATTCCCGGCCTTACAAGCCCCGGCGCCGCCCGAAGGCTTGCAACGCCCGCATGACCGGTTGCTCATAAAACCTCCAGATGGCGAAGGCCACGGCGCACATGCCGCCCATGACCACTGGCAGCAGCAACCAGCGGTCCATGACACCGGCCAGCTTGTGCAGAAGCGTCAGACCGATGCGGTCGTGAATCAAATAGAGCGGGTAAGTGATGCCCCCGGCGGCGGCCAGCCAGCGGCTCTCCGGCAGGGAGAGTTTTCTGAGCGCCACCAGGATGAAAAACACATACATGCTGGCGAGGATGATGGTGATGACCACGGGCGAGCACACCGCGTGCATCTCGCGCCCATCAATGTCGGACCACCTCAGAAAACGCGCCAGACCGATGCTGAAAGTCAGCCCCAGCAGCGGCCAGTGTGGCACACGGACGCCATGCTTGAACATGTCATAAAAGACCATGCCCGCCGCGAAGAAGGGCGCGTGCTCCAAAGTCATTTCATAGCGCGCCAGCGGCACCTTGATGAAGTAATCCACACCGCTGAGCAGCATCCAGACCGTCACGAACAGCAGGCGGCGGTGGCTCTGCCCGGTCAGCAGCAGCATGAACATGAGGGCGTAAAAGTGCAGCTCCTCCGTCAGCGTCCAATACGGCGGGTCCACATGCTCCACCTTCAGATACTCCTGCATCATCGTCAGGTTCACCAGCCAGTCCTTCACCCCGAGCGTGAAGTAGGGCTGCCAAAACTCACGGCAGACAAAGAAGGTTAGCGTCACACATAGCAGGTAAGCTGGATACAGGCGCACCACCCGCGACCAGGCAAACTGCAGCGCGGTCTTTCCGTCCGCCGAGTAGCAGATGACGAAACCGCTGATCATGAAAAACAGCCGCACGCTCAGGTGCAGGTAGCGCGTCCACCAGTCCAGCTCCGGGAAGGGAATGCCGCCGATGTGGTCGATCATCGGCGCACGGTAGGTGAAGTGATACACCATCACGCTAAAGGCGGCGATGAAGCGCAGCAAATCGATGATGTGGAGACGCCCAGCGTTGCGTGTGTGCATAAGAAATCAGTGTTGAGCTTCAAGCCAGGCCTGGAACATCAGCACGTCCCACAAATAGTATTGCCAGTTGCGCGAGCCTTCCAAATGCTCATGCCATTTTTCACGGATCGGCGCAGGGTGGAAGCAACCCTCGCGCTTCAGCCGCGACTCATCCAGCAGCGCCTCGGCCCAATCGCGCAGCTCTCCGCGCAGCCACTCGCCAATCGGCACGCTGAAGCCCATCTTCGGCCGGTCGATCAGCTTCTGCGGCACATGCTTGTAGAGCACCTGGCGCAACAGCCACTTGCCCTGCCCACCTTTGACCTTCATCGACAAGGGGATGCGCCACGCGAACTCGATCACGCGTGGATCGAGCAGCGGGATGCGGCCTTCCAGGCTCACGCCCATGCTGGCACGGTCCACCTTGGTCAGGATGTCGCCAGGCAGATACGTCTCCATGTCCAAGTGCATCATGCGATGGGTGAAGTCGGGCACGCGCGGCCAGTTTGAGTTGTCTGTGAGCGCTGTGATAGGCTCGCGTCCGTTGATCACGACCTGCTCGGGATGCTTCCAGTGGCTCACCAGATTCTGATACATGTCCACCGGTTCGGAGACGCGCAGCACTTCGGCGAGCTTGTGCAGCTTGTCGCCGACACTCACATGATGATACTTCGCCGGTAGCAGCTTTTTGAAGGGTTCAATCAACGTGTTCAGCGTGCGTGCCGACAGCAGGGTCAAGCCACCCGCTGTGGCCTTGCGCCCCCAGCCAGGCAGAGCGCTGATCTTGTTCCACAGACTGCGGCCCACGAAGTAGCGCTCGTAGCCGCTGAACAGCTCATCACCCGCGTCGCCACTGAGCGCCACGGTCACATGCTGGCGCGCCATCTGGCAGACCAGGAAGGTGGGAATCTGCGAGTAATCGGAGAAAGGCTCGTCATACATCGCGGGCAGCTTCGGAATCACATCCAGCGTTTCGCGCGGCGAGATGTAAAGCTCTGTGTGGTCCGTGCCGAGATGCTGCGCCACTTCCTTGGCAAACCCCGCTTCATTGAAATTCTTTTCGTGAAATCCAATCGTGAACGTGCGCACGGGTTTGCTACTCTGCGCCTGCATCAAAGCTACGATGGTGGAGGAGTCTATGCCGCCGCTGAGAAAGGCCCCGAGCGGCACGTCCGAGACCATGCGGATGCCCACCGCGTCTTTCAGCAAGGCCTCAAGCTCGCTGATCGCCTCCTGCTCGCTGCCGCGATACGGATCCTGAATCGAAGCTTCCGCCACTGCTCTGAGATCCCAGTAGTGCTCCGGCTTGGGTCTGGCCGATGAGCCATCCCAGGTGAGCAAAGTCGCGGGCGGTAGTTTGTAGATGCCTTGGTAAATCGAATGCGGGTCGGCGATGTAGTTGAGCTTCAGCAGGCCCGCGATGGCATCGCGATTGATCTCGCCTTGAAACGAGGGATGCGCCTTCAGTGCCTTCAGCTCCGAGCCGAAGAGCAGCGTCCCATCGGCCATCCAGCCGTAGTAGAGCGGTTTCTCGCCAAGCCGGTCACGACCCAGATGCAGGAGCTTCTCATCCCGATCCCAAACGGCAAAGGCGAACATGCCGTTGAAGCGCTTGGTGGCCGCATGCACGCCCCATTGGGAGAACGCCGCCAGCATGATCTCCGTGTCGCTGTGACCACGAAACGCATGACCCGCCGCCTCCAGCTCGGCGCGCAGATCGCGGAAGTTATACACCTCGCCATTGAAGACGATGATGAAGCGGCCATTGCGCGAGACCATGGGCTGATGGCCTTCGGGCGACAGGTCGAGAATCGACAGGCGACGATGACCGAGCGCAAGGCCATGCGCCTGATCGCTCCACACGCCATGGCTGTCTGGCCCGCGCAGGTAGATCGTGTCATTCATGCGCTGCGCGATGGCGCTAAGGTCAGCGTCATTGCGTGTCGCAGGTCCAAAAAATCCAACTAGGCCGCACATGGTTTCGGGAGAGGTGAGAAGTGATGAGGTGGAGAGGTCGAGAAGAGGGCTTCAAACTGCCGCACCACAGCAGGCAGGGCGAACTGATCGAGAATGCGCTGTCGTCCCGCCTTGCCCAAGGCGTGGCGTTGCTCAGGAGTCAACGCGACCATGCGGTTCAATGCCTCAGCCAGCGCGGCTGCATTATTCGGCGGCACCACGGTTCCCGCGCCATCGAGCAGCCAGGCGGAGTCGCCAACATCCGTTACCACGCACGGGATGCCGCAGCCCATCGCCTCGGCCACGACGTTGGGAAAGCCTTCGCCAAAGGCCGAAGAAGAGCACGCGATCTCGAGCGCGGCGGTGAGCCTCGGCAGGTCTTGGCGCTCACCAAGAATTCTGAAGGATGAAGGATGAAGGATAAGTGATTCCAACTCCGCCGTGCCGGTGCCTGCAATGATGGCAACGGCATTCGGCACACGCTTCATCGCCTCGATAAAGGTCGGGTAATCCTTCATCGCGCTGTTGCGCCCGAAGCGGCCAATCAAGATCGCGTAGGCAGGCAGACCTAGTTCCGCCCGCACGCTGGTGCGGGCCTCGGCATCGGGTTGAAAGCGGGCGGTGTCGAAGCCGTTCGGCACCAGCACGCGCTTGGCAGCAGGATAGCCGATGGCTTCATGCTGCTGTGCGCTGACCTTGGAGTTATAGAGGATGTGCCGAGGATTGAAGCCCAGCCAGGCCAGCGCCTTGATCACCAACGCCGAGCCCCGCTTCTCTAGCGCGAGCGAGTAGAGCGACTGCCGCACATTCCACATCACAGGCGCTCGTTTGCCGATCCATGAGGCTAAGGTCGCGGCGAGATTGCCGTGATACATCCAGCCGATGAGCAGGTGTGGACGGATCTGCTTTGTCAGTGATCGAAGCTTGAGCAGGGATCGCAGCGAAGGCCGCCCGGCTGCCATGCCCAGCGAATGAACAGGAACACCTGCCGCTTGGAGCGTATCCACATGCTTGCCGCCATCGGTCAGCGAGATGACATGCGGCTCGAAACGTGTGCGATCAAGATGCGTGATGAGCTGCGTGAGCATCATCTCCGCGCCTCCAGAGCCGAGCGCGGTGGTGAGGAACAACAGCTTGATGGCTGGAGGCTCGAGGCTGGAGGCTGGAGGCTGGATCGTGCGGATCGTGCTCTCGATCATCTGGGGCACGGTAAAGTTTTCGACGATGCGCTCCCTTGGCGATGGCATGGGCTTGCCCTGCATGAACTCGCGCATCGCCGCCGCCAGAGCATCCGCGTTTTTCGGCGGCACGACCAAGCCTGTATCGCCCACCAGCAGAGCGCTGTCGCCAACATCCGTCACGAGGCACGGCGTGCCGCAGGCCATGGCCTCGCCGGTGACATTGCTGAAGCCCTCGCCGAAGGCACTGCTGGAAACGAGGGCATCCAGCGCGTTGAACACCGCTGGCATGTCCTGGCGCGGCGCGCTCCAGATCACCTTCACGCCCAGTTCATCTGCCAGCGAATGCATCTGCCGCGTGTAGGCCTCGCTGCCGGTGCCGACACATAGAAAGCGAGCGTCGGGCACCTGGGCTGCGGCTTTCAAAAAGGTGGCGTAATCCTTCATCGGGCTGAGACGACCGACCATGCCGAAGAGTCTCTCCTCAGGCTGCACTCCCAGCTCTGCACGCACTCGCAGACGCGCTGCGTCATCAGGCATGAATCGTTCCTTATCGATGCCGTTGGGCACCACCTGGATCTTCTCCTTCGGATAGCCTTGGTCGGTGTAGTAGCGCGCGCCGCTGTGACTGTTGGCGATGATGACATCGGGCACGGCGGACAGCATTTTGCCCAGCTTGAAGGCCAGTTTGCCCAGCCAGCCATACAGCGCCGCATCGGTCTCGCTATCGCGCAATCCCCAGACCAGCCGCGTGTCTCGCAGCAAAGGTCGCATCAAGGCCGCGAGCACATTGGACTCATTGAGGAAGCTGTAGAGCACTTCCGGCTGGCCACTGCGCAAGCCGCAAGCTGCGCGCCAGAGAAAGCCCAGCATGTCCCACCGGTGCCGCTTGCCAAAGCAGACCACTTTCACGCCCGCACCTTCCAGCTCCGCCTGCATCGGTCCACCGTAAAAGGTGCAGACACACACCTGATCCCCGCGCTGATGCAAACCTTTCGCCAACGCGACCAACTGCCGCTGGGCACCAGCGTAGCCGAGATCGCGAATGAGAAGGGTGATGCGCATGGGGAAGGATAGCTTAGAGCGAAGGGCTGAGGGCGAAGGGAAGGTTGTCGGTCATGGCACGCAAAATCTAGGCGTTTAGAACTGAGCACTGAGCACGGGTGGCGGCTCTGCTTCGCGGCGCAGCACCAGCTTGAACCGGCTGGTCGTCATCACGCTGGCGGCCACGCCTGCGCAGAACCAGTAGCCCGCCATCTCCACGAGGTTCTGGCTGAACACCGAGAACAGCCACAGCGGAGCCAGTGCAAAGATGCCGCGCCCGCTGGCCAGCAGACAGCGCAAGGTGAGGAACAGCAGCGTGCCCGCATAAAGCAACAATCCGCCCACGCCGATGTCTAGCCAGATGGCCACCCATTGATTGTGCGGCTGCCAGTGCGAGGAGGCGCAGCCCGTGCCGTGCCCGAAAAGCGGCGCTTCGGTGACGCCCTCCCAGCCGTCTTTGAGGTCCTTGTTGCGCTCGCCAGACTCCATCTTGTCGGTGTTGCCGGTGAAGATGCCGGTGATGGCTTCCACGCGGTCTTTCGCATTGGTGTCCGTGCCGAAATTTCGACTGCTGGCCATGTGTTCCAGCACCGCGAAGCCGCCGATCACGGCCGGGATTGACAAGCCGACGATTAGCAAAATTTTCACAGTGTGCTGGCGCAGATTGGACGCCAGCCAGAGCATCACCATCAGGGCAAACACAACCAGGCCACTGCGGCTCAAGGTCAGACCCACGCCAATGGCCGCGACACCGATGATCAAGGCATTGCTCCAGAAGCCTTGGTTCAGCGTGAGCACGATGCCGAGCATGAGACAGACCACAATGATCGCTTCATTGGGCTGCGTGACGAAGCCTGCCGCGCGTCCGTCGATCTGCGAATACTTCGCCAGGCCCATGCCTTCAAAAAGAATCGAACCGCTGCCGAGCACGATCACCACAATGGCCGCGCGCAGGGCGATCTTTTGCCAGTGCTCGGTCGATAACACGAGCAGTCCGATGACGGTGACGATCCACACGTTGGCCAGGATCATGACCGCCACGCCGTGATCTCCCAGCGCGATGCTGGTGAAGCGCTTTAGCAGGGCGGAGTCGAGCAAGCGCAATGTGGGAATGAGCAGCAAAGCGAGCACCGCTGGCTTGAACGTGGGCCGGTTGAAGAACACCAGCACCCCGCACAGCGCCGCCAGCCCCAGCGTGAAATCGCGCGGCTTCACCGGCATCTGTCCCTGCTCGTAAAGGCAGGCCATCGCGCCGCTGATGTGCCCAGCCAGCAAGGCCACGGCCGCCCAGCCCAGCAGACGGGCAGCCAGGGTCGGCTTGGGAACTGCGAGGTTGTCGGTCATGCGGCGGCCACCTCCCTGGTCTCTTGTTTCATCAGCCTCCCCATGGCCTTGATCAGATAAACTGTGAGCATGACGCACGACAGCAGGTAAACAATCGCCGTGGACAAGGCGATGCCCGCCACCCCGAGATAGCGCATCAGGATCGCGTTGAAGACAATGTTCGCCACCAGCGAGAACGCCGCCGCCATCAGGATGAACCAGCTGGCCTGCAAGGACACGACCACCCGCGACATCAGAACGCTGGCGATGTAGAAGGGAATCTGCAGCGCCGCAAAGCGCAGCACATGAGCCACACGCTCCGTGTCATGCGCGTCAAAGTTCCCGCGCTCGAACAGCAGCGAAACAATCAATGGGGCCTGCCAACAGAGCAGTGCCACCGCTGGCACGGCGACGGCCAGGATGCCGCCAATGATCTGCATCAGCTTCAGCCGCAGGCCATGCCAATCACGCTTCGCCACCAAGTCGGCAAAGAACGGGAACAAAGCCTCTGAAGCCGCCCCTGCGGTCAGCGCAAGCAGAATGGCGCAGACCTTGTCCGAGTAGCTCAGCACCGCCACACTGCCGGACTCCAAGCGCGCTGCCATCGCTTGATCCACCATCGGAGCGCCACCCAGCACCAGACCCGCCAGCAGAAAGGGCCAGGCATTGGCCAGCACCTGGCGGTTGCCCGGCTCCAGCAGCCGCAGGCAGGTCCACAGCCAGCGCCGTGTCACCGGCAGCCGACGCGCGACCACGACGAGTAGCACCAGCAAATGCAACGCGCTGCCCAGGTTCGTGCTGCAGACCAGCACCTCCACACTGGCGTCCTGGGCCATCCACACCACGGCCGCCAGGATGCAGGCCGGGGTTAAAATCGGCGAGGCCGCCGCCACGGCGAACAGCTTATTGCCCCGCAGCCACATGCCCAGGTGCAGGCTCAGGCCGTAGCAAAGAAGAAAGGGCAGCAAGTCCAGTAGCGTTCGCAGGGCCAGGGCCTGTTTCTCTGCCGGAAAGCCATGCCCCAGAAAGGCAACCACCGATGGCCCCGCGAGCGCGATAAGCCCGCCCAGGACCCCCAAGATCACCAGATGGCCAAGCGCGGTCTGCACTCCCAGGCGCTCCGCCCTGCGTGCTCCGCGTTCATGCTTCACCTGCGCATAAACCGGCAGAAAGGCTTCCGGTATGATGCCGCCCAATAGCGACACCGCAAAGCTATGCACCCCAAACGCCAGCATGAACGCATCCAGCGCATCCGACACGCCGAAGCGGTGCGCCACCGCCGCGTCTTTGAAGAAGGACATCGCCTTGGCCAGCAGCGTCAACGCCGCCACGGTCATGAAGCCCCGCATCATCATGGCGAGCAAGCCACCGCCCAGTGCCCGGGCTTTGAACCGCTGCCAGCCAGACGATCGGTTGACAGGTGGCGGGTTGCCTGGGCGTTTCCGCTCTGGCTTGCGCCCCTTCCCAGCGGCGGGAGAGGGTGCCTGCGCTCCTGGCTTGCCCTGGCGACGCTTGCGCGACTTCCCGCGCGGCTTCGACGCCCTGCCTTTGGAGGCATGGGCATGGAGCGTTGCAGCGTGGGGCGACAAGCTGAGGGAGGACATGGCGAAATTCTGGAAAATATAATACCCAGAACCCCCAAACACTAGCAGAGGCTAATATTTATTTGCCGCGATGCACCAGGGCCGCCCGACGCGTGTCGGTCTTCAGCACCTCGGCGATCACCTGCCCGATGAGACGCGCTCCCTCGGCATTCACATGGCAATCCAGGATCCGGTTGTGGACATAGATGCCCTCTTCTGCCCGCTTCCGCAGCGCTGGCGTGGTGTCCACAAACAGCATGCCCTGCTCATGGCAGAGCGCGGCCACGTGCGTGGGCAGGTCGTGCGGCTTCCAAGCCTGCACCTCATGCGGTAGATCAGGACCGAACCTGAGCAGCCCGTCGTAGACACGGTTGTTCACCGGCACGTAGGCCAGCAGCGGCTGAAGCCCCAGCGCCTTGGCCTCAGCAGCACACGCAGCGATGCCAGCCTTCAGCGCGGCGATTTGATCAGGCTCCGCGTGCTTCATGTCCACCGGCAATTCCGTGCTGATCGTGATCGGCAGCTCATGCCCCCGACTGGCAAACCAGGCGTTCTGAAAACTGCGCGGCTGGGGACGGTTGCGTGCGGCACTGACGGCACCGGCAACGGCTTTCACAAAGGATGTCTCCACGGTGCTGCGATAGCCGCGCACACCGGTTTGCTGGAACTCTTGCAGCGCGTGCCACTCAGCCGTGGTGTCCTGCACATCATTGCCTTCAAACATGACGAACACCGCGTGCTTCGCTGCTGGCGCGGCTCCAAAATTCTTCAAGAAACGCGCATAGGCCAGCAGCCCGGTGTCGCACACGCCCAGGTTCTTCACCCGCAGCCGCGTCTGCGCGGCGATCACGCTGCTGGCCAGCTGCTCTTCAGGCAAATAGCCCAGCTCGGTGTAGGAATCCCCCACGACCGCCACCTCCCAGTCCTTCAAGTCCGGCGCATTGCGGAAGCCATCTGCATCATAGTTCACCGTGATCTCCGGCTCTTCGAGATACGCGTTGTCCGTGCCCAGGCGCAGCACTTCCAGCGTGCGCAGCGGCTGCCCGGTCCAGGTTACGGGGCCAGGATGCATAAAGAACACCTCGGGCAAAGGCTGGTCCGGCTCGCGGGTCCAGGGCGGATATGCCTCTCGTTTTTTCGCGGCCTGACTGCCCGTCAGCGCGTTAAAATTGATCTTCGCCGCCCGGCCACCGACCTCCAGGAGCCCCAGCAGCAGCCCCAGGACCAGCGCATTGATCGAGAGCACGCGCATCACTCCGCCGGGCCGACCTTCCCGCCAGCGCCAGCCCACCAGGGCCCAGAGCAGGCCCAGCATGATCGCCCCGACGAACAGCCCAAAGGTCAGCGTGCCTGCAGGAGGCGAGATTTCCAGCAACCCAAGGCCGCCCAGCACGGCCAGGCCGCAGCCGGTGAGGTGTCCAGGGAGATGCTTCATGAGGGCGGATCAATACGCGTTCTCGCGGCGGAAAAAGGTCATCATCATGATTTGGAAATCCAGCAGCACGCTCCAGTTCTCCAGATACCAAAGGTCAGCCTGAATGCGCATCGACAGGTCCGTGTCCCCGCGCAGCCCCTTGATCGCGGCCCAGCCGGTCATGCCCGGCTTGGCGTGATGCCGTGCATTGTAGTGCGGAATCTGGTGCTTGAAGTTCGCGATCAACTCCGGGCGTTCTGGACGCGGGCCGACCAAGCTCATTTCGCCCTTCAGCACGTTCCAGAACTGCGGCAGCTCGTCGATGTTCCAGGCGCGCATGAAAGCCCCGATGCGCAGGCGGCGCGGATCGTCCGACGTGCACCACTGTGCGCCGTTGGCCTCCGCGTTCAGTTTCATCGAGCGAATCTTGAAGATGACGAACGGCTTGCCATTCGCTCCAGTGCGCACTTGGCGGTAGAAGATCGAGCCCCGGGATTCAAGCCAAACAATCGCGCCAAACAACGCGATAAGCGGAGCGGACAAAACCAGGCCAACCGTGCCGCCCACGATGTCTACCGCGCGCTTCAGCATCACATTCAGCGTGCTGTCCAGCGGCAGACGGCTGACGCCCAGGATGGGGGTTCCCGCCACCGTCTCCAGCTGCAGGCCGGAGATGAAAATGCGGAAGCAGGACGGGATGATCTTGAACAACACCAGCTCGCGCTCGCACAGGTTGGCGATCTCCAGTGCCCGTTCGCGCGGGCCGCTTAGGTCGGCCAGGATCACCATGTCTGGCTCATGCTCGCCCAGGATCGACTCCAGGTGGCTCAAGTGGCCCAGGCATGGCACCGCCGCCCGACTGCCCGTCACCTCTTCCCCACCCGTCGTCACCCAGCCGATGACCTCAAAGGCGCTTTCGGGGTTGTTCTTGAAATGGTCTTCCAGATCCGAAGACTCCGCGTTCCAGCCCACAATGACTGCCCGCTGGCGCAGGACCGCCAGACGCTCCGGCTTGTGCAGGCGCGCATCGAAATAAAAGCGGCGCCACCCCAGCAGCGTCACCATCGTGAACACGCCGGTCAACGCCATGTAAAGACGGGAAATCGGCGGATTGATCTCCAGCGCCAGCGCCACCAGCAAGAAGCCCGCCGTCCAGCCCAGCAGACTCTTGATCATGATGCGGGACACCTTGCGGGCTTGCAGCAGCATGTTGCGGCGATAGATCCCATGCCACGCCAGAACCGCGATCAGGCTGGACGATCCGAGCAACAGATGGCCCATGTATTGCCGCAGTTCGTGAGCGCTGAAATTGCCGACATTCTCCAGCGTGTAGAAACGCAGCCAGAACGCGATCAGCGAGCCCAGCAGGGCCATCAACAGGTCGCCCATGACCGCAAAAAAGACCCAAGTATGGGCACCGTCCAGCCGGCCACGCAGGCGCTCTCCTCTCGACGAACGGTGCCCTAGGTCCCGCGACGAAGCCCGGACGGAGCCGACCGCGAGCGTCGGGCTGGTGAAATTGGATATTTCAATCATAAACGAACTTTTTATATAAAAATGAGAATCACTCAAGGTGAAAATACAGAAATTATAATGAAATCGAGACTTCTCCGGTCAATCGAGGGCGCCATAAGACTCATTCATGCCACCCGTGCTCAAACTTGAGTGCTCTTATTCGCATGAAGATCCCGCCCTGGATTGAGCAATTTGCAGCGTGATGCCCTGCCCCAGCCGTTGAGCACCCTGTCGCGCTAACGCCGAGAGTCGCTAGAACCAGCGGGAATCTCCCATGCCTCTCAGGCATTTGGTTTCTGATCCCGCAAGCTGCGGGCTAGGAATGGCGCGCCAGCCAACTGGCCGCCTGGGCCAAAGCACGCGCGCGATGACTGAGCTGGTTTTTCACCTCGCCGGGCAGCACGCCAAAAGTGTCCTCGTAGCCTTCGGGCACAAACAACGGATCGTAGCCAAAACCGCCCACGCCCTGCTCTTCCAGGTGCAGCCAGCCTTCCACCGCGCCGCTGAACACCGCCAGCGTCTGCCCGGCCTTGGCCACGGCCATGCAGCAACGGAATCGGGCGGTGGAGCCCGGCAACCCTAGCTCGCGCAACTCCTGCTTCACCCGCTCCCGATTGTCCTTGTCGGTGGCATCCGGCCCGGCATAACGGGCGGAGCGCACGCCTGGAGCCTTGCCCAGCGCATCCACCTCAAGGCCCGAGTCATCCGACAGCACCAGCAGTTCAGGGAACACCGCGCTCGCCGCCTCGGCCTTGATGCGCGCATTGGCTTCAAAGGTGTCGCCATCCTCCTCCGGCGACACCAGCGCGGGATAATCGCGCAAGTCCTTCACCTCCCAGTCCGCCCCCAGCATGGCCGCGATCTCGGCAGTTTTATGGGCATTGGAGGTGGCCACGAGCAGCAAACGCGAAGTCATAGTCGCCAGACGTAGCACATCGCAGCAACGCATCAATTCGCGGTTGCCGCCGCTCTGCCAGAGTCTATGTTCGGCATCTCAAGCGCAGGCCGGGTTAGCTCAGTGGTAGAGCAACTGATTTGTAATCAGTAGGTCGTCGGTTCAAGTCCGACACTCGGCTCCACTTGTAAAATCAAGGGATAAAGCCTCAAAGCAGGCTTTGGAAAAGGGGTGAGAAAAACTTCACTCCGCCAGAAATCCGCCACTTTTGGGCGTGATCCTGCGTTCAGGCCAAGCAGGGGTTCGAGATATACTTGTTATTCATTTCTAAACATCCACCTGGGAATTGGCAGCAATGAGGGTGAACGCATGGAAATAACCCACCACCGCACGTTTATCGAAGGCTCCCGCTCATGCCCCCAAGCGGAGGTGTCAAAGCAGACCGTAGTCGCGCTATTCGCCGTGAAATTCGCGAATTATCGGGCAATCTAAGGAAATAAGCTGCTTTTGTGCGAAAAGACTTTGCTTACTGGAATGCTAATGTCCTCTTTTCTTCATCATGGCAAAACGAAAGGCATTCTATGGTAAGAGTGAGTCATTCTGGGAAAGACTGCTCATCGAAGGATTAGGCCACGCTGCGAATGTAGCCTATACGCTCGCTTCCGACTGGATGAACGGCGCTCGGAATCAAACCCCGCAGGCCTTTGCAGAACCCGAAGAAAGGGAGTCGCTACCAACACAGAAGAAGCCGAGAAGAACGCGACGCCCCACGCCGTGGTGGAAGGTCTTGGGTGTGCCTGAATCCGCCCACATTAACGAGATTAGGAGTGCTTACAAAGAAGCGATGGTGAAGACGCACCCCGACAAAGTTTCGCACCTTTCAGAAAAGCTAAAAGCGGCGGCGGAGCGAGAGGCCAAGAGACTGAATTCCGCGTTCGATGAGGCGAAAAGGGCGCGAGGCGTTAGTTAGTGAAATTGTCGGAGGAATGAATCCATTACCTGGAGAATGGCTAAAAGATTGCTCCAAGCCGGAATGGTCCATCAGCCATGAGATCGTCACCAAGGCTGAAGGTCATCTTGGTCGCGCTGGGGTTAGTGCTGATAGGATTGAGAGGGTCGAGTGGCGTCAGAACATCTGGTGATATGAAAAACATCCTATACAATCTGTCCAACGCCTGCGGTCTCATTGGCTTCCTTCTCATCCCGTTCGCCGCAGGAGTCTGGGGCGCTCGAATCACTCGATGGTTACTGAGTTACTTCGGCCTTAATGAGTGGTGAGACAAGACCATATCAGGATAATAGCAGATTGATTCATTAGATCGCTGCTCTGTGCCTATACCAAGATGCTTTGCTGATGCCTTCCGCTTCCCAAGGCTTCCCCTTGCCCAACGTGTCCCTTCTACTCCATGCCTTCTTACCACGGGCTGCTTGAATCCGTGAGAAAGCCTGCGGACTAAACTCTTTCCAAACCCATTTCGCCACGGATCGAACGATGCCGCTTATCTCAGGATATGACAACGGGATGGGAAAGGTGCGGTTATGACTATCAGCTACGAGACGAAGCATCAGTTCAAATTCGTGGAGTGATTTCTTGGCCTTATGATAAGCGTGCCATTGCTTGTATGCGACTTTGCTGACGGAATCGAAGACTGAGGAGTTTCTGCCCATAGCTGATGGCTCGCTCTTCGTGGTTTTGCGCTTGTCAGCCTTGGTTAGGTAATCGTTCAGCGTATCAAGCCGATACGGAATTCTCGCCTGCCACTCAGTTTCCCATCGTGGCGAAAGCGCGTTCTTGGTGAGGAGGCTTGGATACGCGTGATCAGCTCCGAGTTTGGTCGTCATGCCGCGCTCTACATCCAAAAAAAAGCTCATCGCTTTTCGGCTTGAGCCATCATGGGCAGACACAGGCGATTCCAGCAAGTAGCCCGCGTGACCATGTCCGTTCTCTCGGTTCAAGGCGATGAACGTTGGAGGCGGACATCCGCGTTTTTCAGCACGCTCGTAGCTGTCATCTCCGTCGATGTCGAAAATCAGCCATGGCCAGACCATGGGGGAGTTGTGCTGAATCATCGCGTATTTGCTCGCATTGGATTTGTCGAGAATGCGAAGCCGTCCCCCCAGCACGTTCGTGCAATAGGGTCTCGCTGGAAGCGTCCTGAGAAAAATGTCTCTCGTCGTCTCATGAGCAGTCATGGCAACATTCATTTGGGAATGCCCCGACCCCGTTGACACGATCACTGTTGCAGATTCTCACACCGCAAAGGCCGCGCTTCGGACTGGGGCGCGGTTTTTGTTTATGCGCGTGAGTCCGTCTCAATCCGTTGCACATCTACCAATCGGTAACGGGCGGAGCGACCGATGTAGGTCACGCCAAGCGTGCCAGCCCGCCGCATCCTGCGAAGCTTCATGAGGCTGCACTGCCACCGATTGGATAGCTGCGCGGGAGTGAGAAACGGCGAAGGGCGTTCTGGGGTTGAGTGCATGGGCCAAGATGCCCCGGCGCACGTGCCGAAATAGCGCAGTAAAAGAAAACTCCGACCGCTTTGTTTGCGCTTACGTCTTTCGCATTCTCGGCGCGCCTCGTTTGCGGCCAAGAATGAACTCTTTCATTCCGTGCTCGCTAACGAGCCTGTCCATCGTTCGCTCTGAAAAAAAGCAGTGCATTTCGGGGCGCGGTGACGATCTCAGTCGCTTCTCTATAATTTTCTGGCCTTCCTTCTCGCCGTGCTCAGCAATAATCCTCGCAAACTCAACCTGAATTCGCTCATCGACAATCGCGGGTCGTTCAATCAATCGCGGAAGGCAGAGCTGATTATGGAGCCGAAATAGCGCATCGTTGAGAAGCTCTCGCGTAACAAACACCCCCCGTCCTGCTGCTTCCAACAACGCCATTGCAAAGGCAAGTGGCGCAAGAACGGATGTGCTTTTGGCACTGTCTTTCGGTCGGCCTTGGTGCTCTCGTTCCCCAGTCTTGAAGTTGCGAAAATCTCCGTTCTTCTGTCGGTATTCGAGAAGCTTTGCGAGCTGCTCAAGGGTGCCGTGTTCGTTGGCATTAATTAACCGAAACAACCACTGTCCCCACTCGTTCCCTGCTTCTCGCTGCCTGTCCGAGGGATGCAAGTCCGTGCAATACAAAGAAGCCTCGTGAATGAGCTTCATGCAGGGGTCAGCCGACACGTCACCAAACTCCAGGTAATCGCACGATTTCGAGAGCTTTATTAGCGTCTGCGCGTGCTTGTGCATCGCCCTGACTTGAGCCTTTGTCGGTCTTCTGTTTTCGAGTGTTGGCATACGCGCTAAGCGCTGTTCTTCCTTTTGGTGCGACGGGGGGCCTTGAACTCCAGCACTTTCCCCGATGCGCTCTCAGAAAGCAACGAGCCAAGGCCCACCGTCACGCGCTCCTTTTGGGCGGCATAGTGCTGGGCTGTAATGGCCACGTCGGCGTGACGAAGGAAGCGCGAGGCAGAGAAAAGGCCTGCACGCTGGCAAACGAGGCTTCCGGCTTCCTTGCGCAGAGTGTGGAGAGGCTTCCTGTCGGTCACGCCATGCTTGCGAAGCCATGCCGTGAGGTTCTGAAATGTAGCATTGGCGCGGTAGTGCCTAGACGATGCGCCGGGCTTGCTGGCTTCGCCTGCCAGCACATAGACGGCTTTGGATTCTGCGGCTCGCAAACCTCGCAGGATGGCGCAAACCTCCGCATCAATGGGCACTTCCCCGAGTGCAGATTCAACCTTGGGCGAGAAGTCGCCAGCGGCCTCAATGCGCAGGGCGCTGGTTGTGAAGTCCACACACTGCCAGCGCAACTTGTCGGCTTCGTTGCGGCGTAGGCCACCGAATAGGCAGAGAATGAACGCCTTCCACTCTTCCCGCTTTGCCTTGACTCCACCTAGCTCCGCCCTTGCGGCAGTTAGCAGCGCTTCAACGTCCATTGCGCCAGCGTATCGCATCGACTGGCGCGGGAATAGATCGACACCATCGAAGGGCAGCGGCGACGGCAATACAAGCGTTTGCGAAACGAAGCGCAGCACCTTTTTCCCGAATAGACTCCGCGCCTGCCTCAAGATACTATTGGCTGAGTTGCGCGCCCTTCGCGCTGCCGCTTCATCGTTCCCGGCCTTGCCCACAAACGCCAGCTTCCACGCCTGCACTTTGTCGGATGTCAGAGCGGAGAGCGGCACTCTATCGACGGCCTCAAGCCATGCAGTGCGGCCTTTGCCCTTGGGGGCAAACCTTGACTTTCCGCCTGCCTCGATGCCGAGCACATCGCCCATGATGCGCCGAAACGAGGCAGCATTCCCCGCCATCGTGACGGGCCGCACTTCTGCCACGCCTGCCACGGCGCGCACAAGCTCGCCCACCGTAGCCATTGCCTTGGGCTTCTCCAGCGTTTGGGGCTTGTGCTTGGCCAATGCAGCCTCCCAGCCGAGCGCGATCACGTCGCCAAAGATTTGAGCCGCACGGGTAGCGGCAACGCTCTTGTTAGCCGTGCGTAGTGGAAAAGGTTCGCGCCTGCCTTGGGTTTGAATGCGGCATGAATAAAACCTGCTCTTGGGGGTGGTGTCGAGTTTGCCGGGCTGCAACCAATAGCGAGCATCGGCCTTCCCTATGGCTTTGCGAGAAGTGGCAGACTCTGCCAGAAATCCGCCACTTTTTGAATCTACCCCTGCGCTATCTTGTTCGCTCCTAGTCGGTGCCTGTGCCGCTGGAATCCCTGATTTTGCTTGGTTTTTTGTGCTCACGCCGTCACATAAGCGAACAAAAGCAAACGCGCAATCGCAGGATTTGTAATCAGTAGGTCGTCGGTTCAAGTCCGACACTCGGCTCCACCTGTAACATCAAGGGTTTCAGCCCATTACAGCGGCAGCCAAAAGAAGGCTCAAGAGTCCATTGTGGACACTTTTCAAGTTCACGGCCTGCGGACACCTCAGACACTACCGTCGCTTTATGAGCCTATAGCCATGTCTCGAGATAGTGTTTGACCACCGCCCCCATGAGGGTGCCCAGGCACCACCACATGGCAGTTTTCAAGCCACGCCATGGACTCCCGATGCAAGGTGATATCTGTTCTTGTTCCTGCCGCCGCTGCGATTTGCGTGAGGCCTTCGCAGCACGAGTGGAGAGCTCGAGGTTTAACGTTTTGGTTTTGAAATGAAGTTTCATAGACCACGGCGGCGATGTCAAAACGGGAGGAAGCAGGAGCCAGTGGATAGGCTGTGGCGAACCCAGCGAGACAACAGATGGGCGGGCACGTGCCTCGGGAAAGTGCAGTTCGCATCCCAGTGTCGATGTCGACACTGCTGATTCTGGACGGGTATACCCCGCAGGAAGGTGCAGTCCGAATCTGCTTCGCCCTGCAACCGATGGGGAGCTGCCAAAAGGATGGTTTGCCGGATGAAGGCTCTGCAATGAAGTTCCCTCGCCGCCTCCTGAATCGAAAGCAGCGAGCCGTCAATAATTGGTTCTGATGTAGCTTGCACCCGCAGTCTATGCCCCAGGTGCTCAAAAACCGCATTACAGCTTTACTTGCCGCTTTGACCGTAAAGGCGGCTTGTCACGCGGAAGCCCAAACAGCGGGCGTAAGAGCCTGAGAAGATCGGTCTGTTTCCAGGAGAGGTAGGTAGCGCCATTTTTGCCATTCCGAAGGCTTTGGTTCTCTTCACAAAGCTGTTGAAGAAACGGTAGCTCTTCCTGCATGATTCCTTTGATCGGAAGTTGACCACGCATTGCCCCATCTCTGCCAAGACCGCCTTTTCCAGTGCTGCGAAGCATTTGGATATGTGCTCGAAGAGTCCTCGCGGACATTCCGTCTCGATCCCACGCATAAGAAAACTGTTCTTCGGTCATTCTCTCAAACTCTTGCAAGTCGTCACTCAACCGATCCCATTTCATTGCAGAGAGTTCTTCTTGGGTAGGTGTCGGAAGCTCGCGGCCTTCAGACATAGCCTGTCTGAATCTACGCTGGTAGTCATCATTGATGGCTCTCCGAGCCTTTGCTTGTGGAGGTTCAGGAAAGAACATCGCCCAGTTCAAGCAATGCAAAACAAACGGCATCATAAAAGCCGTCGAATGAGCTTCGATCAATTTGTCCATTCGTTTGCGAAACCAATCCGCAGGTAACGGCGACACACTCTTGATTTCACCCTTCCGGTTCTCAGTCCGTCCAGCCATTGCCCGCGTCAAAAAGTCTGAGTTGCCTGCGGCAATGCATTCGTCTCCTTTTCCCTTTTCAATGCAGCCGCCCCACTGAATCCAGCCGCGAACAACTTCTGCATAGTGCTCGGCCAAGATTCCGCCCGCCCATCCGCTGATCTCCGCATCTTGCTCGGAATTACCTGTTTCGGGATTTGTGTAAAGGCGACGCAGCCAACTGTGTGATGAACGAAACGCCTCCTCGAACATGTTGAAGAACATGCGCCGACTCCAAAAGCTTGGAGGTCTCCCTGGATTCAACATCAGACCAAGACAACCGAGCAACAGCTTCTCCATAGACAGTCCGTCGGCAAGCAACCGTAACACTTCCCGCTCAGTTTTGCTGATTTTGAAGAGAGCGTAGTAGGAATCGGGCCACGAACAAAACCAAACCGCCGCACTGTCTTCGCCGTGTGGACGCGAGCCGACGTTTTGTTGAAGCCACTGGATATATCTAAACCCCTTTAACTGGGATAGCATTTCCTCTTCCTGGTCTGCCTCGCAGTTCTCGTCCGCTTTCTTGGGCTTCGGCCTGTCAGTGCTCGGTAGCTTTGCGGCTTTCTTCTTTGGCTTCATAGCATCCTCACGGCAAGACGTTCAACCCTTCCGCCCTCGCCGTGCGGCGTTGGCGATCATCGAAGCTCAGAAACTCCATGGCTCCGATCTCCAGTGCCGTGGCCACATGCAGCAAGTCCAGCGAGCGCACATGCAGGGTCTCCGCGTGCTTCCGGCTCAAGCGCAAGGCGCGGCGATAGATCGACTCCCAGCGCACCGCGCTGGTGGTGTAAAACCCGGTTCGCAGGTCGCGGCGCAGAGTTTGAAAGGCGCGCACGGCTTGTCGTTTGCTGGCTTTCCTGGACGCTGCACAACGGCGGATTGCGTTCGATACTTCCAGTCGGTGCAATCCCGCGAAGGCGAGAGGTTTTCCCGCCGCCGTCACCGCAGCGAGTGCCGCCGGAGTCTCCGGCTCGCGGAGGTAGAGCTTCACCAGAAAACTCGAATCCGCATAAGCGCTCATCGTTCGCAAATATCCTGGCGCGAGTCTTCCATGATCTCATCCATGCCAAGCACCGGCTCGGGAAAGATTTCGTTCAGTTCGTCCAGCCGATGCTGTGCCCAGGAATCCAGCTTCAAAAGCTGCTTTCCCGCTACCTTCGTTGCGGCAGGTGGAACGAGCCGGGCAATCTCCTTGCCGCCGTCCATGACGGCCACAGTGTCACCCACACGCACCGCCGCGAGGAACGTGTGCAGATTGGCTCCGAGTTCGGTGATGGTCGCCGTGCTCATACTTGCACAATAACCACCAGAGCCGAGCACGGCAAGGCATCAGTGAGATGGCACGTTGCGAACGGATTCGTGCGGGCTGAATCAGGTCACACTCCGTGGCAAACCAGCCCATCCGCGCCCCCCTGTTGCCTCAAGTCAGACACTAGGCTCCACTTGCAGACCTGGGCATCCATCGCTCCTGATGTGGTCTTCATGAACAGGCGCTTTCTTTTGCTGATTCCACTGCTGCTCTCCACGGTCTGCCCAGCCAAGAAGCCAGAGCCCACGCTCGCGAATCTGCCGTATGGCCCGCATCCGAAGCAGGTGCTGGATGTGTATCAGGCCAAGTCCACCGTCCCTGCACCAGTGCTGTTTTTCACGCATGGCGGCGGCTGGATGAATGGCGACAAAGGTAATCCTGACTTCCTCGCCCGCTGCCTTGAAAACGGCATCTCCGTGGTCTCGATCAACTATCGCCTGATCCCCAACGCCATCGAAGCCAAGATCGATCCGCCCGTGAAGGCCTGCCTTGACGATGCCGCGCGCGCCTTGCAATTCACCCGCAGCAAGGCCGCTGAGTGGCACCTGGACAAAACACGCATCGCTGGCTGCGGCGGTTCGGCGGGAGGCTTCACCAGCCTGTGGCTCGCGTATCATCCCGACCAGGCGGACGCCAAGAGCAGCGATCCGGTGGCGCGTGAATCGACACGCCTGGCGTGCGTGCTGGCCTTCGTGCCCCAGACCTCGCTAGACCCACGTCAGATGCACGACTGGATTCCCAACAACGACTACGGTCATCATGCCTTTGCCCTACCAAGCATGGCGGACTTCATCGCCAAACGCGAGGTCTTGATGCCTTGGATCAAGCGCTTCTCGCCCTATGAACTGGCCACGGCGGATGATCCTCCGGTGTATCTTTTCTATGACTCGGTGCCAGCACTCGGCCAGCCGCACAAGGACCCGCCGCACTCGGCCAATTTCGGCCTGGGACTGGCGGAGAAGCTGAAAGCCATCGGCGCACCGTATGAGCTGAACTATCCCGGCGCGCCAGTTGTGGAGCATCCCGACATGTTCCGCTTCATGGCGAAGCATTTGAAGGTTTCGTTGCCGGACTGAATCACTTCAGCGAGCCCAAATACGCCAAGAGGTCGGCTGCTTCCTGCGCGGTGAAGCTCTGCAACAAGCCCTCCGGCATCAGCGACACCGGCAACGTCTGCTCGCTCTGAATCTCGGCTTTCTTCAAGGGCACGCTCTGGCCCGTGGCGATCTTGAGCAACACATCCTCGCCTTCGCGTTTCACGATGAAGCCAGATTGCGCGTCGCCATCTTTCATCGTCAGCACCACTGGCTGATAACCGGGTGCGATCAACTTCGATGGTGCGAGCAAGCTCTCGATCAACTGCGCTTGGTTCAGCCGCGCGCCCACCTTCGAAAGGTCCGGCCCGAAGTTCCGCCCGCTGCCATTGACGAAGTGACAGGCTAGACACGCCGCCGCTTTGCCTGTGGACGAGAACAGCTCTGCACCGCGTTCGGCATCGCCTTTGACAGCGAGGATCTTCTCTGCGCTCGCTGATGCGCCCAGCGTTTCGACTCGCTGATCATCCGGCAGGAAGCGTTCGAACAGGGCTCGGATGTGGGCGTTGGGGGATTGCTTGGCCAGGGAGAGAAAGCCGGGCCGCTGCTTCTCTGGTTCCAGAGTTCTGACCCCTACTAAAGCCGTGAACAAAGCAGATTCGGGGAACTTCAACACCTTGCCCCATGAACTATTGCTCTCTTCGGGCTGCTCACCTGAAGATAAGGTCGCATGGCTTATCGCCTCGATCTTTTCAAGACCATCTGGATCGGTGTTTTCCTCGTCTCCCAAAGGGAGCGTTGTTATCCAAAGCATCAGGTTCATCAAACCATGCTCATCCACTTCATGCGCTCCGATCACTGGCATATGCCCTGAACCTGTCGTGGCAAGCCGGTGCAATAAAACACTTCTCCACGGGTCTCCGGGCGCGATCACCTTAGCACCCCACACCCCAAAATCGCCACGCGTCGGCACTTCATCAATCGCCCGCATCTCATTCGACGCCATTTCTGTATTCACCATCAGCGGCACGGAGCCACCGCCGTTCTGGCGATGGCAGTGGGCGCAGTTAGTGTGCAGCCAAGAACGAGCACGAGCCTCCAGCGATTCCTGTTCGGCATAGGGATTGACCAACCTCGCCTCGCTGCATTTGAAGAAATTCTCATCCACCACGCCGCTCGCCAGCCAACCGGCTTCGTCCATCAACTGCTGTGGCTGGAAGCTGAGCGCGAAACCACTCCACGCGTTGTGGCAGCGCAGGCACTCCGCACGGCTGTGGAAGCGATGGTTGTAGCGATGCTTGCCTCCTGGATACTTTTCGCCCACGAGGTCCAGCTTTCGCTCATCGCCATGTGGGCCAACGATCTCGGCATCCGTTTGCGCTTCGTTCCACCGGTAGCTGTAAGCATTCCAGGCTTCGCCATCGTAGTGCAGCACCTGCGTCTCCACCTTGATGCTGCTGTCTGGCTTCGCTTGATCGAGCTGCATGGCCAGCGTCTTCGCCAGCACGGTGCCTGCAGGCCACGTGACCTTGCTTTCGGTCTTGCCGGTCTTCTTGTTCGTCCAGACCTTGGCTTCGATCTTGCCCTCGGTGAAGGCCGCCATGCGCACGCCCTTCGCACCATCAGCCCACATGGGCGCACGAATCGCATACGGCTTCACTCCGGGAGCAAGCGCATGATTGGCCGTATCCGCGAGCAAACCCGTCTCGCTCAGCTTGCGAGGGAAGGTCGAAGGCTTGCCTGCCTTGGGATTGCGCACCAGCCGATGCACCGTGCTTGGATTCCCCCAGTGGAGGAAGTAAAGGTCGCCGTCCTCACCCTGGCCGAACGAAACGATTTTAATCGATGTGTCCGCGATCTCTTCATGCCTTGTGGCCTGCTGACCATCATGCCACAAAGCCCAGATCTTGCCCGTCTCGTAGTCGCCATAGACATACGCACCGACCAGCTCCGGCAAGCGAGTGCCACGATACACAAAGCCCCCGGTGATCGACGCCGCTTCCGTATGATCATGCGTGACGATGGGCGGCGTGATGGGCACCGCGCTCTTCCGCTCGGGCAAGATGGGATTGTTTCCCTCCATCGCGCTCCAGCCATAGTTCGCGCCGCGCTTGATCAGGAAAATCTGCTCCCACTGCTCCCAGCCGACATCGCCGCACCACAGGTTTCCCGTCGCGCGGTCGAAGCTCATCTTCCAAGGGTTGCGCAGACCATAGGCATAGATCTCTGGCCGCGCGTTAGGTGTGTTTAGGAACGGATTGTCCTTCGGCACCGCATACGGTTTGCCTGGGTCCGCATGATCCACCTCGATGCGCAGCACACTGCTAAGCAGGTCGGTGATGTCTTGCCCGGTCACACGCGGATCGGGTGGTGCAGGCACTTCCGCATCGCCCGTGGAAAGGTAAAGCAAGCCGTCATTGCCGAAACACACCGCTGCGCCGTTGTGCCCACCACTGGGCCACGAAAGCAAGACCTGCTCGCTCGTCGGATCAATGATCAGGGGCGTATCCTGAACCACCTTGAACCGCGACAGCCGCGAGCCGTCATCCAGCTTGTCGCCATTCGTGTAAGTGATGAAGACCTGCTTGTTGCTGGCGAACTGCGGATGAAACGCCACGCCATACGCATGATCGCAGGTCGAGTGCAGAGCCTTCAAGTCGAGCGCCACCTCTGCTTTCGTCGCCGTCAGGTCATTCGGCACGCACAAGAGTTTGCCACCATTCTCGACGAACACCCACTGCTTCAGCCCCGGCACCGGCACCATGTCCAGCGCACTATTCAGCGTGATGCCAGTGAACACTTGCTCCGCCATGAAAGGCTTCGCTGGTTCTGGCGTGCCTTGAATGCGGGAGGTGGTCCAGTAGTCGGCGGCGAGTGCCGACGATACGCAGAGTGCTGAAACAAAAACACAGAACAGACGCATAAGCCGTCGATGCTAGCGACTGCACGACATGGAGGGAAGTGCGAAGCACGTGGGAACCATGTTAGCAGCGGTTCAGAATGATCACCTTGGCACACTGCGTGGCAGCGGATTACTCGTCACCGTCTGTTGCAGCACATTGGCGACTTACCGTCTGCCACTTAGGCCAGCAAGGCACTAGCTTTGCAGTCTACCATGGAGCTTCAGCAGAAGTTCCAACGTGAGAACGACGGAAAATCTAGCTGGCGAAGACGAGGACCTGAAGCCATTATTTCATATCCCGTGACAATCTAGGGTTAACCCAGGAATCGCCTTTTCTCGTGAGCGACAGAGGAAACATTATCATTCGGTAATGTAACACCTCTTTCTCCATGCACCGTTACTCACAGTTGGCGACTTCTTCCCATGGCTCTTTTGGCCTTCCCCAAATCTCCTACTGCCTCATGTCCTGGCAGCAGAGTGATCGGTTGGAGCGGGGTGCTGTTCACGCTCAGCACAAATGGACCGCTAGAGACAGCGCTCGCCTTTGGCAATCCATCTCATCCTCAGCGGATGGCCGTAAACTGGCAGCGGTGGTGAATGGTGGCCAAATCTACACCTCCACCGACGGCGGGGTGAACTGGACACCACGGGAAAGCGACCGAGATTGGTCATCCATCACCTCCTCAGCGGACGGAAAAAAGCTGGCAGCGACAGTGTTTAACGGCCCCATCTACACCTCCACCGACGGCGGGGTGAACTGGACGGCACGGGCGAGCAACCGCTACTGGCACGCTATCACCTCATCGGCCAATGGTCAGAAGCTAGTGGCAGTAGAGTTCAGTGGCCAGATCTACACCTCCGCTGACAGCGGTGCGACTTGGACAGCCAGAGAGAGCAGCCGCATTTGGATCTCCGTTAGCTCCTCAGCGGATGGCCACAAGCTAGCGGCAGTGACCTATGGCGGCCAGATCTACACCTCCACCGACAGCGGGGTGACCTGGACACCGCGAGCGACTAACCGCCCTTGGTATGCCATTACCAGCTCGGCCGATGGCTCCAAGCTGGCGGCTCTTGGTGGTGGCCAAATTTACACTTCCAAGGATAGCGGGATCACCTGGACCGCTGGCGCGAGCAACCGTGATTGGTATGCCATCACTTCCTCAGCGGATGGCCAAAAACTGGCAGCGGTGGAGTATGGCGGCCAGATCCATACCTCAGCAGATAGTGGAGCGACCTGGACGGCCTGGGAGGGCAATCGTTATTGGCAATCCATCACCTCCTCTGCAGATGGTCTCAAGCTAGCCGTCGGAGTTTTTGGCGGTCACATCCACACCTTCATCGCACCACAGGAGAGTCAGCCGAAAGTGGCACCACGCCCGGCGGACTATGCAACGCGATGCCTGTGAACACTTGGTCAGCAAAGGAGGACTCCGCCAGTTCTGGGGTGCCTTGAATGCGGAAGGTAGTCCAGCGGTCGGCAGCGAGTGCCAACTTCATTCAGAAGCAAACAGACGTAGAAGCCGCCGATGCTAGCGGCTGCACAGCCAGAAAGAAAGTGAGAGGAACATCCCTATCGAGAACGGTCGCTTCGTGAGTAATCGTGAACTGCGAACGCCTCATTTGCTTCCCGAAAAGGGACAAGACGTCACGTCCTTGCTCCCACACCTCACGCAGCGCTGACCTGCCAGCCCTCGCGATACATCTTGCTCAAATACTTCTCGGCCTCGGGATGGTTCGGGAATTTCAGGTTGGCCGCATCCCAGTCGAGCGCGACGACGCCTTTGCCTTCCACCATCTGGCCGCCCTTGCTACCGGACGGATGCGTGGTCATGCGCGTCGCCACATTGCCAAGCTGCACCGTTTCGCTGAGCCAGCCGGCATAGGTGAAGTTGTCCGTGGTCGGCTTGTTATCCAGGATCGCGTTCACCCAGCGATGCCAG
>Ga0164294_10000444_pt1 | contig 39539 bp, 38 predicted proteins | sample GEODES005metaG_FD_111479 | JGI IMG/M metagenome (GOLD analysis project Ga0164294, IMG submission 111479) | Oligotrophic lake water microbial communities from Sparkling Lake, Wisconsin, USA - GEODES005 metaG | ecosystem: Environmental > Aquatic > Freshwater > Lake | place: USA: Sparkling Lake... | reverse complement strand
GGTTCGTGTCTTCTTCGTTTTGCTTTCATTTTGTGTGGTTTAGGTTGGGTTCAAGACCCGCGCCCGACCACCACAATCATAGCTTAGCCCCTGGCCCGAATTTCGGGGTCCGCCTCAGAGATCATCATAGGTGATGATGTCTACGACGTTGCGATACTTTCGGCGGATGACTTCAAAGTCGCTCTTTTGATCTTTGGAGAGATCGTTGTCGCGCCCCATAATGATCATTCCAGTGGGGTTTACAATTTTCACTTCCAGGCCATCTGGGAGTTCTTGTCCGTATTTTTTGTTTAGCTGTTTCTCTCCCTGTTCGCCCCAGCGGTTGAAGTGGTAGAGGTATTTTTCCACCTGCATGATGGTTCCTCCAAGTTCGCGCATGGGAACATGGTTGTCGCGATAGCAGTTGGAGGTGACGAGCTTTTGGTCGAAAGGCTTCTTGATTTCGATCACATCGATGTAGCCGGAGGCATCGACCAAGAGGAAATCGACACGGCGGTTCTTGTTCGCCCAGCTGTCATTCACCGGCCCTTCGGTGAAGGCTTTGATGTAGCGGGGGAACAAGAGAAGGATGATATCTAAAATTTCCGCCTGCCATTGAGCCTCGGTGTAGGACAGGGGATCGGTGAGCATTGCTTCAATTTTATCCGCGAGGTCATTGAACTTTACCGACTCGTAAGGTGCTACTGCGGAGAGAGGCTGACTGCCCTTACGAGACCGCTTCTTGTTCAGGTATTTCTCATACTTTGCTCCGAAGTCCTCTGCGATAGGAAGGTAGTTTCTGGCAATCGCGCTGATTCTCGCTCTGGCGTAGTGGTTCAATTCGGTGGTGGTCGGGAAATCCTGCAGCATTTGTCGGAAAGCTTCTTCCGGTAAGTCGTCTGGATGCTTGCCACCAATTCTCAATTCACTCATTTTGAAATCGTTGAATCTTCGAAAAATCGAAATTCCCCGCTCAGCAACAAAAGACCTCTGGTCGATTTTCAAGAATCGGGTCAGTAATAAATCGTATTCAATCCCAAGTACCTCCCGGTTGATTGAATGATACCACTCTGCAACTACGGAGTCTTCATCGGGGCTGTGCGAGAGGCTTACGAGTTTACCGATCACGAATTGAAATTCGCCATAATTAGGAACTCCATCGGCATCGGTCTCAGACTCACTTTCGGGGGCTACAATAAGCATTTCCTTCGTTACCGTGAAGGTCTTCAGAATTGTCGCTTCGCCATCCGTTCTGAGTTTTTCGGTTAACCAGAGTCCTTCCCCGTCATCTGGAAGATAGCGGAGAGTGAGCTTACTTTGGATCTCCGTGAACTCGATCATGTGCCTGTGGGAGCGAAGGCTTCTTTGAGGACGGCTTGGAGGAGGTGGGCGGCGTGGGTGCGGGCGTGCTCGATTTCCGCTTCCAGCGCTCGGCAGGTCGTCATCAGCGCCTCCACCCGCTCCACGATCGCGGCTTGCTCGGCGAGGGGTGGGAGGGGCGTTGGCAGTGGATAGACGCGTTTCCCGGAAATCACGGGCTGGCTCCCATCATACGAAAGGTGATTCAGGTCCAAGAACCGCAGGAGCAGGACCAGGAAGTCCATCGTCAGATAGCTTTCCGAAAATGTCGTGATGAAAGCGTTATCCGTCACCCACGCTCTTGCTGGGGTCTTGTGAACGGCCCCGCAATTCGCGCCAACCCGACCGACAACGATCGTCTCAGTGTTGATGTTTGCTTTGTTGTGGTAGCCGTTGATTCCGTTTCCGCCGAAAACGGGAACGTCTCCTCCCGCCATTTGCGCTGCGGTCAATCCGTTGCCTGACGAGAAATTCAGGATGTTGCCCAACCGGCACCACTCCCAGCCCATTGGAATATCGAAGGGGATTTCGGCGGGGGTGATTTTGGGCAGGGGCTTTTCGGGGCGGAGTTTCTTGGCGGTGATGAGGCGGGCTTTTTCGGCTTGGATGCGGTGGAGGAGCTGGCTTGCAGGTTCCACGGCCGGGTGGGCGGCGCGCCAGTCGGCGGTCAGCTTGCCCTGAATCGCCTCCTGGAGGATGGCTTGCTTGAGCTTTGCGAGGGTCTGGCCACGGACGAGTTCGTCACGGATGAAGGTGACGGCATTCTGGATGCTCTCGATATGAGCCACCACTTCGCGCTGACGTTTGATGGGAGGGATGGGCAGCTTGATCTCCGCGAGGCCCGAGTAATAGAGCCGTTTTCGCACTGCGCCGGAGCACTGTTGCGCGATGGCCTCCAAGCCATAGTCGCTCTTGAGGAAGTGCAGAAGATAGCGCGGGTCGAGACTGTCCCGGCAGGAGAAGACGGTGTAATCCGGGCTGGTGATGCCGGTTTTGCTGTCGTCATCTGCGAGTCCGATGGAACCGACGTTCACCCTCATGGGGTTATAGGCGAACCAGGCTCGTTTCACGCGCTGATAGCGGGAGAGATCATTCGCCGCCGATTCACGCGGGCTGGGCACGAGGCCCAATTCGTTGCTGACGCCGACAAGGTGGAACTTCGCAGCCTCTTTGCCCACAGGATGGGATTCTTCATGGATGTGCTCGCCCAAACGGGACATCGGGGTCTTGTTGCGGGTGAGGATGTCGCCGATGCGTTTCATGGGACGGGTCCTCCTGTGGTGTGCGTTCGGTGGACCTTCGCTGGCACCACTCCGGGGTGCGATCCATCGTCCGGACAACCGGTGGTATCGGCCCGCGGCCTCAACCACCGGCTACAAGCTATGATGCCTCCGGCATCGGAGGCAGGTTGCTTGCCTTTTGACTGATACCCACCGGTCTGCCAGCATTCGCCATCCCGGAGGGATGCCAGCCTGTAGCCGGTGGTTGAGCGCAGCGACACCACCGGAAAGAACGTCCCCAGGTCATTTGCACCCCGGCAGGGGTGCCAGCGTGGTGCGGAGATGGTGTGCGAGATCCGGTGGGCTTGCACCCCTCCGGGGTGCGGTCCATTCACCGTGTAACCGGTGGTGTCGGCCTGCGGCCTCAACCACCGGCTACAAGCTGGGATGCCTCTGGCATCCATGCATGGGTGGAACGGGGACATCACGAGGCGTATTCCTTTTCCACGGCGGCGAGCGCTTTGCCGACACGCTCCAACGATTTGCGGAACTCCTTGAGGCAATCGTCCACGCTCATTTCGCGTTCCTCGACCGTGGACGTTGGATTCTTCACATCCAAATCAAAGCCCTTCTTCAAATCTCCGACCTTCACCTTCCACGCGACGTCGCTTTCCTCGCGGTTGTCCCACCACTCGATGAGGGGTGCGAACTCGTCGAACTGGATGGCTTTGGTTTTGGAGTAGCTCTTTTGCCCCTCGGGCAGGCGGTGTTCCCAATACCAGATTTCCTTGGTTGGCGTGCCTTTTTGGAAGAAGAGCAGATTCGTGGAGACGGTGGCGGGGAAGAAGGTGGACTGCGGGAGGCGGATGATGGTGTGGAGGTTGCAGTCGGTGAGGAGTTTTTCGCGGATGCGCTCCTTGTAGCCATCACCGGTGATGCAGCCATCCGGCAGAACGATGGCGCAGCGGCCACCGGGCTTGAGGAGCTGGATCATGAGGATGACGAAGAGGTCGGCGGATTCCCGGCAGCGGAAGGACTGCGGGAAGTTCGTCTCCACGCCGTCGGCGATGCTGGCTCCGAAGGGCGGATTGGCGAGGATGCACTCCACCTGCTGCTTGGGTCCGATGGTGTTGTATTCGGTCTTGAGGCTGTCGAGGTAATGCCAGTCCGGCACGTCGAGGCCGTGGAGGATGAGATTGGTGAGGCCGAGGACGTAGGAAACGGGCTTCAGCTCCCAGCCGGTGATGGATTTCTGGAGGATGGCCTCGTCGTCGAGGGTGCGGACTTCCTTTTCCCGGATGTATCAATGGCGGCGCTGAGGAAGCCGCCGGTGCCGGCGGCGGGATCGAGCACTTTTTCCCCGAGCCGGGGCGCAGACATCTGCGTCATGAGCTGAGTGATGGCGCGGGGCGTGTAGTATTCACCCTTGTTCCCGGCATCCCGCAACTCGACGAGGATGGACTCATAGACGGTGCCGAAGACGTGGCGGTCGTCGCTGTTGTTGAAGTCGAAGCCGTTGAGCTGGTTGATGACCTTGCGTAGCTCGTAGCCGGACTTCATGTAGTTGTTGGAGCCATCGAAGACCTCCTTCGCGAGGGCAGCGCGCTGCGGGGCGTGCGGGGCTTTGAGATTCTTCAGCGTGGCGAAGAGGCCGTCGGTGGGGTGGTCGATGAAGAGGATGAGTTCCTCGCCGGTGATGCCCTCGGCATCCGCGGCCCAGTTCCGCCACTGGAACCTCTCGGGGATGACGGACTTGTAGCGGTCGCGGATGAGCTCGAGTTCCTGGTCTTTGTCATCAAGGATTTTCAGGAAGAGGAGCCAGCCGAGCTGCTCTAGGCGCTGGGCGTCGCCGGAGACGCCGCGGTCCTGCCGCATGATGTTGCGGACGTTTTTGACGATGGAGGAGATGTTGGGCATTTGAAATAGGGTCTTGACGGACAGATATCGACGGGAGAGTGTATCGGCAAGTTGGATTGGAAATTTCCGGTCGGCGCTGGGCTTCTGGGATTTCCCGGAGGCCCTTCGCATTTTCAGGGAAGGAGCTTCAACCCCCAGCCTTCAATCTTGCCTGCCGGGCTGCGGCGGAACTTGGTTTCGATGATTTCGTATGCTTGGTTCGGTTGATTCGGCCGGAGATGATGAATGCCGACGGGACGCGCCATCAGATCGGTGAGTTGTAGCCCTGTGGAGTTGGATGCCTTGGGAATCATGACCAGCTCGAATGGCAGTGCCTTGCGGAAGGTGTTTGCTCCATCACACACACGCCGAAAGGCCAGTTCGAGCTCATCGTCCTCACGGCGGCCCCGGCGTTCGACGATGACCGGAGTTAGCTTTCCGTCCTGGCTTTCCCCTTCCATGTGCCGGAAGACCCGCTCCAGTCCGGTCTCCATCGCATATTCATAAGGGCTGGCAGGCTTGTGATAACGGGCGACGTAGGCGGGCTTGTCGATGACCACTGCGACAACGGTGGCTGGAAGATTTTGCATCTGCTCACTCAACCCGGCCATGAACCGATCACGAAGCGTCTTCTGCAAGAGAAACAGAAAGTGCCCGTGCGGTTTCCGGATCTCGTGCTCGTGGAGCACAACTTCATCGTGGCCCCAGAATTCAAACTTGAAGCGCTGCAGCTGGGGGCACACCTGGGTCACATAATTTTCTTTGCGAATGATGCAGAACAGCAGGACGAAGACTGGGTATTGCGGGTCAATCTTGGATAGTTCATGGTCTCCGCTCTCGTCCACAAAGACCAGATAATCACCAAACCCGGGCGGCGGCGGTTCAAAGGGTGTATGCGGGACGGATGACATGGTGGAGCGTCAGGCAGCTTTGTAGAGTTCGTCGGTGAGTGCGTGGATCGCGGCGTCGTAGGCGGTCCTCCCGCCAAAGGCGCGAATGATTTCCACCGGTGTGCCAATCTTGCTTAGAGGATCTTGCCGGATAATCTCGGGGTTCTCGAAATCGAGCCCGCCGTCGTCGGCGTATTTATCGAGGAGCGCGGTGATGACTTTGCGGGCGAGGTCGCCGTATTTGGTGAAGTAGTCGCGTTTCTTCACCTGCTCGGCGCGTTCCTTGCGGGTGAGGGGCTTTTGCTCGTAGGCGACGTGACAAATCAAATCGAACGGATCGAAGGCGGAGCCGATTTCCTCATTCAATGCCGCGAAGATGACACCCTGTTGCTCCAGCTCCTCGACGATGGCACGTTTCTTGTCGGCGTGATTCCACGAGGCGAGGAAGTCATCAAGCGAAGCGTAGGCCGTGCGGACGTTCTTGCGGGTGTAGTCGCGCAGGCTCTCGGTGATGATCTTGCCGTCGTCGCCCATGTATTGGACGCGCTCCTTAATGACGGTGACTTCCACGCCGTTGACGGTGACTTTGCGACGGACGCCGTATTCCGTGGGGTCTTCGTTGATAATGGAAACGTCGGGCTTCTCCGGCTCTGGGAAGTCGATCTCGTCGCCGGTGAGGTCGTCGGTGACGGGTGTGTCGTCGGTCTCGTTGTCGGTGTCGGAGATATCGTCATCCTCACTCGCTTCCTTGACTCGCACGGGGTCACCGTCGAAGTCCTTGTCCGCAAAGAGCGCGGTGACGTTCCGGAAGTCCATGATGGTGAAGTAGTGCTTCCCGAAGTCTTCGTTGATGCGGGTGCCGCGTCCGATGATCTGTTTGAACTCGGTCATGGAGCCGATGTTCGAGTCGAGGACGATGAGCTTGCAGGTCTGCGCGTCCACACCGGTGGTCATGAGCTTCGAGGTGGTGGCAATGACGGGATAAAGCTCGCTGGGGCTGATGAAGGCGTCGAGATGGCGCTTGCCCTCCTCATTGTCCCCGGTGATCTGCATCACGTATTTGCTATTGGCAGCGACGAGGTCGGCGTTGGCATTTGCCAGCGCCTTGCGCATCCCCTCGGCGTGCTCGATGTCCACGCAGAAGACGATGGTTTTGGAAAAGCGGTCGCTGCCTTTGAGAAACTCGGTGATCTTCTGCGCGACGATCTGGCGGCGCTCCTCAACGACGAGGTGGCGGTCAAAGTCGGTGCGGTTGTAGAGGCGGTCTTCGACCTCCTTACCATCCTTGTCCTTGAAGCCCTTCGGCGGACGCCAGCCCTCGGCGTCGATGTCGAGCGTGACCTTGATGACCTTGTAGGGAGCGAGGAAACCGTCGTCGATACCTTGCTTGAGAGAGTAGGTGTAGAGGGGGTCGCCGAAATACTCGGAGCTGGAGATTTCCTTAGTTTCCTTAGGCGTGGCGGTGAGGCCGATGTGGGTCGCGCCTTTGAAGTATTCCAGAATCTCCCGCCACTTGCTGTCTTCGCGAGCGCTGCCACGATGGCACTCGTCCACGATGATGAGGTCGAAGAACTCGGGGCTGAACTGCTTGTAGGCGTCGGTGTCGTTATTGTCGGAGAGGCCTTGGTAAAGCGCGAGGTAGATGCTGTAGGCGGTGTCGATCTGCTTGTGCTTGATGACCGTCATCGCCTCCTTGAAGTGGCGGAAGTCGCCACGAACGGTCTGGTCAATCAGGGCGGTGCGGTCGGCGAGAAAGAGGATGCGCTTTTTCAGGCCGCTCTTCCACAGGCGGTAGATGATCTGGAAGGCGGTGTAGGTCTTGCCGGTGCCCGTAGCCATGACGAGCAGGTGGCGATTGTTGCCTTCGTTGCGCGCGATGGCTTCGACCGAGCGGTTGATAGCGATTTGCTGGTAGTAGCGCGGCGAGCGCTTGGAGCCGTCGGAGAAGTATTCCTGCGCGACGACGGACTCGACCTCATCGGCGATGCCTTTGAATGCTTTATATTTTTGCCAGAGCTGCTCAGGCGACGGAAAAGCATCGAGCGGGAGTTCTGTTTCGATGGGACCCGACTTCACGGTCTTGTCGTGAAAGAGGAAGCCGTCGCCGTTGCTGCTGAAAACGAAAGGAACGTCGAGCGGCTTCGCGTAGCCGAGAGCCTGCTGCATCCCCGCGCCAACGGTGTGGTTGTTGTCCTTTGCCTCAATGATGGCGAGGGGAATGTTGGGCTTGTAGTAGAGGATGTGGTCCACGCGCTTCTTCGCGCCGCGAGCGTGGATTTTTCCCCGGACATAGATGCGGCCATCGGTGAAGCCGACCTCTTCGCGAATCTGGGTTTCGAGATCCCAGCCAGCCGCCAAGAGGTTGGGCGTGATGAACTTCGTGCAGATGTCGCGCTCGCTGAGGGATTTTTTGTTCATGCGGGAAGAGCGAGTTCGAGTTCTGACACGGCGCGCCATTTGCCAATGTGGTCATTTCTCAAAAGGAACCAGAGGCAGACGGAGATCCGCGTGCTGTAGAAGAGCTGGCCGGGAAGGTATTCGTAGGCATCCCCGAGCACGTCCGCCTCTGGATCGGCGAGGCGGAAGCCGATCTTGTCGAGGTGGCTGAGCACCTCGGCGATGTGTTTGTTTTTCTGGCTTTCGGTTTTCCCGAGCTTGGAGGAGCCGAGATCGAGACCCTCGAACAGCCCCTCGAAGTCGTCCTCGCTGGCGTGGCCCAAGGTGTTGGCCTCGATGTTCCAGAGCTGGGTTTGGAGGGTCTTCTTGTGGTCTTCGGACATAAAAATTGGATATCGGATGCTCCTACTCTAGCAGCAGGGGTGGGTCAAATAGGGGGGTACGCTCAAAAAATCTGAAAAAAGTTTCATTTTTGGCCAACATCAGACCTTGTGTGCCGTGATCGTTCACTTTTGAGCAGCCGCCTCAAGGAGAAATCTAACTTTCATGAGTGGAACCGGGGTTGGATCTGGGGTGCTGACCCGCCCTCGACGCATCCAATGCGTGGTGCAGTCCTGGAGGGGTGATTGCATTTCAACCTCCCAGGCGAAGTTGCCAGAAGTGTGGTTTTTGATGCCTCAGGATATGGACCGGTCAAATGAGCGTCGATCCGAGTGCACTGTGCTGGGAAAGAGCAGGCATAGAGACGGTACCAATACGAGATGTTCCAGAGGATCTGCACGAGATTCTCAAGCTCCGTGCGAAGGGGATGCGGCGGAGCGCGAATCAAGAGGTGATCGCGGAACGAGTGATCCGGTATTTCTGGAGTCTGTTGTTGAGTTAGTTCGGAAGGGTCATTTCCACGAGACCCGCCTCAAGTAGGGGCTTGAGAATCTGGTTTCGGCGCTTGGTGCGATCGCGGCGCTCTGCGATGTTCATCAGCTCACCGCTAGCGGTTTCGGTTCGAATATCGCGCTCGGCAACTCTCTAAATATTCCGTTTTGCTCTTTTGACTCATGATTCCAGATATCGCTTGCATCTGGGTGTCATTCTTTCTGGCGCAACGACCTTCTTCAGCTCCTTTTTTGCTGGCCCGCCGGTGTCGTTCTACTTGGCGCAATGCGCCATTTTCCTTTTTGGTTTCAAAGGGCTGCGGCGATTTTCTCGAGGCCTTCGAGCATTCGCTCGCGCGGGCAGCCGAAGTTGAAGCGGATCCATCCGGGCCAACCAAAGAAGGCGCCATCGGATAAAAAGAGTCCTGCTTTTTGCTCGAAGTACTGGGCTGGGTTTTCGACGCCGAGCTGGCGGGCATCGATCCACGCGAGATAGGTGGCTTCGCCTGCTTGTACGGGTAGCCCCGGGCAACGCGTGGTGATGAAATCGACGAGTGTGTCTCGGTTAGACTTCAGATAGGCGATGAGTTCTTGCCGCCAAGGTTCACCATCGCGGTAGGCGGACTCGGCCGCGTAATAGGAAAGGGCGCTGATTTCGGTGAGCGTGTGGCCACGAGCGGCGGCAAATTTGCGACGGATCGTGTCGTCTGGAATCACGGCGAATGCGTAGCCGATTCCTGCAATGTTCCAGGTCTTGCTGGGTGACAGCAGCGTGATGCTCTGTTTTGCGAGCTCGGGCGGGAGGTTAAGTGCTGAGAAATGAGGCGTCGCCGTTTCATCAAAGATTAGGTCACAATGGATTTCGTCTGAGACGAGCACCAAGTCATGGGCCACACAAAACGCGGCAAGCTGAGTGACCTCTTCGGCAGAAAACACTCTGCCTAACGGATTTTGCGGATTGCACAAAAGAAAGACCTTGGTCTGTGGGGTGACCGCTTGCTCCATAGCGGCCCAATCGAAAGTCCAGGTTCCATCGATCTGAACGTGATCGATCGCGATGAGCGAGACATTCGCATCATGGTGCACGCCGATGAACGGTGGGTAGACCGGCGTGCAGGTCATCAAGGCGTCACCGGGTTTGCAAAATGCTCTTGCGGCGAGGGATAGCGCTGGGACGAGGCCGCCGAGGTGGATGATTTGATCTAATGGAACCGACACGTGGCGGCGTTCCTGAAGGTAGGTGGTCAGTGCCTCATTGAGCCCTTGATGCGCTTGGGCATATCCGAAAATCCCATGATCCACCCGACGATGCAGCGCATCAAGGATCACCGGAGCGGAGGCGAAGTCCATGTCTGCGACCCAGAATGGATCCAGCTCGGGCCGACGGTCGTATTTGATGCAGCCGGTGCCTCGGCGGATGATGGGTGAATCGAAATCGAATGGCATGGTGAGGGAAGTTGTCGGTGGTTGGCGAAGAAGTTTCAAGCACGGGTTGGCGGGTCCGTGGCGGGAATTCCCCCCACTTTCATGAATTGCCGGCACGTGATCGAAAAAAGTGATGGATTGCGGCGGCAAACCGAACCAAATCTTGCTTGGAGATGGAGTGTCTCCGGTTTTTGGAGAGTCGAGTGAACAGCGCATGTCGGTGGGGCGAGAAATGAAGTGGAGTTATCCCAAGGAACTTCCGGTGGTCGAACATCGGGAGGAGATCCTTGCGGCCATTCGTGCGCATCCTGTGGTGGTGATTGTGAGCGAGACGGGGTCCGGCAAGACCACGCAGTTGCCTAAGATGGTTGCCGAGGCACTCGGCGTGGACGGTGGGCGGATCGGTTGCACCCAACCTCGGCGGTTGGCTGCGGCCAGCGTCTCCAAGCGGGTCGCTGAAGAGCTGCAGGTCCCGCTAGGCGACTATGTGGGCTATCAGGTGCGGTTCGAAGATCTGACATCGCGAGAAACTCGGATCAAGTTCATGACCGATGGCATTCTGTTAGCAGAGACTCAGGGTGACCATGATTTGATGCAGTATGAGGCATTGATTCTCGACGAGGCACATGAGCGCTCGCTCAACATCGACTTCTTGCTGGGTTATGTGAAGCGGTTGTTAGATCGGCGGAAGGATCTCAAACTGGTGATTTCATCGGCCACGCTTGACGCGGGATCCTTTGCGGAATTTTTCTCGCGCGATGGGGTCCCCGCGCCCGTGATCGAGGCTCCGGGGCGGATGTTTCCCGTGAGTGAATTTTTCCTCCCGCCCTTCGACGATGAAGAATTGGGCCAGCATGTCGCGCGCGCGGTCGACTACCTTGGTGAAGTGGAGCCGAATGGGGACGTGCTCATATTCTTGCCGGGCGAGCGCGAAATCCGCGAGTGTGCCGATGTGCTTGAGGGGCGCCAGTATCGTAGCACGGAGGTCCTTCCGCTGTTTGCGCGCCTGAGCTTGGGTGATCAGCAGCGGGTGTTTCAGCCGGGCAATCGACGCCGCCTGATTCTTGCAACGAATGTCGCGGAGACCTCGTTGACGATTCCGAGGATCGCTTGCGTGATCGATTCGGGCAGTGCGCGGGTTAGCCGTTGGAGTCCAGGGAAGGGCGTCCAGCGCTTGCAGGTCGAGCCCGTGAGTCAAGCGAGTGCGCGCCAGCGGAAAGGCCGATGCGGCCGCGTGCGGGACGGAGTTTGCGTGAGGCTTTATGACGAGTCCGAGCTAACAGATCGGCCAGAGTTCACCGACCCCGAGATCCGCCGCAGCTCATTGGCGGGGGTGATTCTGCGGATGAAGGCACTTAACCTGCCAGAGATCGATGAGTTTCCATTTCTCGATCCGCCATCGCCTAAGGCGGTTTCGGAAGGGTATCGCACCCTGCGCGAGGTCGGTGCTTTAGATCAGCAGAAAAATCTAACCGACTATGGGCGACAGATGTCGCGCTTGCCGGTTGATCCGCGGCTCGGGCGGATGTTGATTGAAGCCCGCAAGGAGCAATGCCTCGCCGAGGTCTTGCCGATCATCGCCGCCTTGGAATCGAACGATCCGCGCGAGCGTCCGGCCGAGAAAGCGCGGGAGGCGGATGCGGTGCACGCCAAGTGGAAAGATGGCGAGAGCGACTTCATTGCGTTGCTGCGGTTGTGGAAGGATCTTGCGCAGTTTCGCGACGAGCGGGGTCGTTGGAAGCGGAATGCTCTGCGGAAATATTGTGGGAGTTCGTTTCTCAATGCGCGGCGCGTGATGGAGTGGGCAAATGTGAGAGATGAACTCGCTGATCGGTTAGAATCTGAATGGAAGTTGCGAGTGGGCGAGATTGGTAATGACCTATCGGGTGCTGCAGCCTATGCGAGCATTCATCGCTCGCTTTTATCCGGAGTGCCACGGCAGTTTGGCGTGTGGGACCGCGAGTCGAAATCGTACCGCAGCGCCAATGGCGGTTTTTTCGCGGTGTTTCCCGGGTCTGGGTTGTTTTCACTGCCGAAGCGCTTCGAGTGGGTGATGGGCATGGAGTTGGTCGAGACTTCGCGGCTTTGGGCAAGGCGTGTCGCGCGGATTGATCCCCTGTGGGTTGAGAAGGTTGCACCGCATTTGTGTAAGAGTAAATATGGGGAGGGGTATTGGGATGAAAACCAAGGGGCGGTTTACGGTAAAGAGACGGTGATTTGTGGTGGGCTTCCCGTTGTCGTCGGGCGGCGTGTGCACTATGGGCGGGTCGATCCGAAAGCGGCGCGGCATATTTTCCTGCGGGAGGGAATTGTTGGCAACGGCATGCGAAATCGTTGTCGTTTTCTCGATCACCTCACCGAAATGCGCGGCGAAATTCAGAGCATCGAGCAGAAATTGCGGCGACCTAACGGGCTTTGGAGTGATGAGGCCGTGTTGCGATTTTTTGAAGAGCGCATTCCTGACGCCATTCATGCCGCAGCGGCGTTTTATCGATGGTTAGAGACGAATGAAGATCGCCTAATGTTAGACTTGGGTGATGTGTTGGATGAGGATCTAGCAGATCTCGGTCTGGCAGGTTTCCCTGATGCCATCCACTACTTGGGTGAGGAGTATTCGGTTTACTATCATGCCAAGCAAGGTGAGCGTGATGATGGCGTGACGATTGGCGTGCACGTCGATCAATTGCCGAAATTTCCTGATTGGTTGGCGGGGTGGGGGGTCGATGGCAGTCTGCGCGACCGAGCGGAGATTTTGTTGAGGTCGTTGCCAAAAGACTACCGGCGTGCGTGTCAGCCGATCGCTCCGATGGCCGACGGATTTGCAGATCTTTGGATGTTTGCGCCGAAGGATCGGCCGATTTTGCAGGCGTTGTCCGAGTATGCTCGTGAGCGTACGGGGGCTTACGTGCCGGTGACGGCCTACGATCTCGCCAAGGTTCCGTTCGAATTGGTGACCAAGATTTGGGTTTGTGATGACGAGGGAGAAGAACTGGCCATGGGCGAGGATGTGGCGGTGTTGAAGTTGCAACTTGCGGGGCGGATGCGGGTTCGGTTCGAGGCGGCGGCCAATGCTGAGATCGAGCGTAAGGGAATGAGTTCGTGGGATGGTGAGAGTTTACCCGACCGGGTCGAAACGCCGGGCGGCTCGGCATTTCCTGCGTTGGTCGATGAAGGGGCGGCGGTTGCGGTGCGTGCGTTCACCTGTGCGGCTGAGGCGATGCAGGCCCATCGTGCGGGGGGCGCTCGGTTGTTGTGGTTGGCGCATGGCGATCAAGTCGCCTACTTGCGCAAGAAATTTCCGTTAGGATTGATGGCAAAGGTCGAGCTGCCTCGGTTGGGCGTAGGGGGCACCTCGCTGGATCGTTTGATTCTGTTAGCCGCTGAGGGAGCTGCGGGTGGGGTGTTCCCGCGGTCGCCTGATGAGTTTCGGGTGACTAGCGAGAAGGCGAGGGGTCGTTGGTTTGAGGCGGCGGCCGCCATTGGCAAGGCGCTGGATGAGATCTTGGTGATTCTGCCCGATATCCGGCAATGGATCGTCGCGAACCGAGATGATCGCAACTTGGGGGGGATCGCCGAGGATCTTGAGCAGCAGCTTGCGTGGCTTTTCCGCGAGGACTTTGTCTGGCGTGCGGGTTTTGCGGGGATTCGGGAATATCCGCGAAGGTTGCAGGCCATCCGGTCGAGGATCGGCCGCCTTTCCTCTTTGCCGTTGATCAAAGACATCGAGAAGATGGAACGTCTGCGACGGCTGTGGGATGAGTGGATCGTGCGATGGATGAGGCATCCGGACGATGCCAAGCTTTGGCCGCTGGGCTGGGCGCTGGATGAGTATCGGATCTCGATTTTTGCGCCTGACATTCCGGTTTTGGGTAAGGTCTCTGAAAAGCGCATCGAGGAAATGCTCGGCCGGTAACGGTTGAAGCGGAGTGCAAGTTCTGAGAATTCGAGCTTCTCAAATTGAAAGCGGTCGACAAGGTTGGTGCATGGGCAATTTCGAAATTTCGACGCTCGCCATCCTACTGGCGACTTGTGCGGGTTTGCTGGGCCTCGCGGTGGTTTTTCTGTATCAGATCACCCGCGGGTTGGCATTGATCATGCAGTTTTTGTCTGAGGAAAGAGTTCGTGGTGGAATGCCACAGGCAGCACCTTCGGCGGCGGAGACCTCCTCGGGCGGAGCCTTTGAGACCTTCCTGAGTGAAGATCCCAGTCGGAGGAAATTGGGCAAGAGCGAGCAGTTCGCCGCCTATCGTCAGTGGAGGCAGGAAAATGGTCTCAACTGGTCGAATTCCTGAGGCGGGTCATTAAGAAGTCCGAAATTTCAAGCAACTTGATAAATCTCCAGATTTTGTGTTTTTCGGATTGCATCATGGCCGGTCCCTTGCATCCTCCGGCCGACATTTTCTGATTCTGATTTTTTTCCGAATCAGCTTGTGAAAAATTTCACAAGGTCCAATCTCCGAGCACTGCAACGCCCCTCTCATGGCAAATATCTTTCCACGCTGGTCCAACTTCCTACCATTCAAGATCGCATTCTGCGCTGGGACCGCAGGTGCAGGTGTGGCGCTTGCATTTGTGTATTACGCGACTCCCAAGGCGCTGGTGGTAGGCTATCAACCGTCGCAACCGATTCCATTTTCTCACAAGATTCACGTCGATCAGCTCGGTTTGGATTGTCGGTATTGTCACTCGTTTGTCGATGTGGCGGGTCATTCGAATGTTCCGACTGGCAGCACCTGTTGGAATTGCCACCAGCACGTTCAGCGTGACAGCCCGAAGCTTGCACCCCTTCATCGGTCGATGGATGTGAACTATCCGGGTTACGATGGAAAGCCGATCGAATGGGTTCGGGTCCACAAGGCGCCAGACTACGTTTACTTCAATCATTCGGCGCACGTGAACCGAGGGATTTCCTGCCAGAGCTGCCACGGCGACGTCAACAAGATGGAAGTGGTTTACCAAGCTGAGTCACATTCGATGGGCTGGTGTCTTGAGTGTCACCGTGCACCGGAGAAAAATCTGCGCCCGCTGGAGGAGGTTTACAATTTTGATTACAGCGACAGCGATGTCTCGAAATACACAGATGATGCATCGGTCAAGACCACGCAAGACCTCGGTCTCAAGCTGAAAGAGCAGTTCATGGTGAAGCCCAAGGTCACTTGCGCCACTTGTCACCATTGATCTTCCATTCCGATTTTTCCAATTCTCAAATTTTCCGCAGTTTAACATGAGCAAGCGTATTTGGCACCACCCCGAAGTTCCCGCCGGCGAAACCACCGTCGCCTGGCGCAGTGCGGGTCAACTTGAGGACACGGCAGAATTCCGCCAGTGGCTGGACCGTGAGTTCCCGCAAGGTGCTGCGGAGTTGGCGAATGGAGAGGAATCTGAGGGCTCCCGGCGTTCGTTTTTGAAGTTGATGGGGGCATCGACGGCGTTGGCCGGTTTTGGTATGGCCGCCTGCCGCCGCCCGGAAGGCTATATTGTACCTTACACCAAGGCTCCGGAGTGGGTGATCCCCGGAAACGCAACTTACTACGCGTCATCCATGCCGCGGGCCCAAGGGGCTACGCCACTTGTGGTGACCACCTTCGAAGGTCGCCCAACCAAGTTGGCACCGAACAAGCTACATCCAGATGTCGAGGGCACGGATGCATTCGCCCAAGCTTCGGTTTTGGATCTCTACTCACCGTCGCGTTCCCGCAAGATCCTCAAGAAGGCTCAAGTCGCGAAACGCGGTGATTTTGAAGCGGTCGTCACCTCGCTGGCCGCCGATCCGGCTGCGAAAATCGGGTTCTTGTTCGGTGCGGATGACAGCCCGACTCGGGCACGCCTTACCAAGGAATTGGCGGCAAAGTTTTCTGCTGCGAAATTTTATCAATACGAGGCTCTCACCGGTGATGCTGCTCCGACGGCGCTCGGCGATGGGGTAAAGCTGGTGGCCAACTACGCGAAGGCAGACCGGATTCTCTCGTTGGACTGTGATTTCGCAGGGACCGATTCCCAGGGGCCGGTCACTTCATTTTTCGATCGCCGCAAGCCAGAGGGCAAATTTTACTCGGAAAAGCCAGACGCGAAGAAGATGAACCGCCTCTATGCGGTGGAAGCGGCGTTCACCCTTACCGGTGGTATGGCTGATCACCGTTTGCGTGTTGCTCCGAGCCAGGTGAATGCCGTGGCGGCACAGGTTGCCCGCGGGCTTGGCGTTAAGGCTGGGGTGGCGATTGTTTCTCCAGAACTCGCCGATGCGAAGCAAGTCGCTTGGGTTGCCGGTCTTGTCGAAGATCTCAAGGAGCATGCGGGTAAGTCATTGGTGCTTGCCGGCTCGCGTCAGTCGCTCTCAGTGCATTTGCTCGCTCACGCGATTAACGTGGCACTGGGCAACATCGGCGAAGGTAAGCCACTCGTTGCGCTCCAAACCGAGACCAAGGGCCTCGGCTCCATCGCTAGCCTGAAGACAGACATCGATGCCGGTGCGATCGAAACGCTGGTCGTTTTGACTCCCTCGAACCCGATCCATGACGCACCCGCAGATCTAAAATTTGCGGAATCCTTTGCCAAGCTGAAGACCAGTATTCATTTGGGGATGCGGACCGATGCAACGGCTCACGCGGCCACTTGGCATGTCCCATCTGCTCATTACTTGGAGTCATGGGGCGATGCTCGAAGTGCACGTGGCACCTACACGATGGTGCAGCCGATGATCCTTCCACTTTATCCCGAATGTGTATCGGAGTTGGAGCTACTCTTGGCTTTGCTTTCGGAAGACGGCAAGCTGCTCAGCGGCGAGGGTGCGAAAGGCGCTGCGTCACCAGCATACACTGCAGTGCGGAAGACATTCGCTGGATTTGGTGGCGAGGGTGAAACCGCATGGAAGCAATTGCTCCGCGATGGATTCTTTGCCGGCTCTCAATACGCATCCGTGACCCCAGCGGTCCGGAGCGATATCTCCGCACCTTTGGTGGCCACGGCCCCAACCAAAACTTCGCTCGAACTTATCTTCGCGACGGATTCGTCGATCTTCGACGGTCGCTGGATTGATAATGGTTGGTTGCAGGAAGCGCCAGATCCGATTTCCAAACTGACATGGGACAACGTGGCTCTCGTCGCACCCAAGACCGCCAAGGAACTTGGGGTTTACGATCAGATCATCGCTCTCGAAACACCGTTTGGATCTCGCTCGCCGGATGACGAGGCGCAGAACCGCACCTCGCCGATGATTCTGGTCACGGTGAACGGAAAATCTCTCGAGATTCCTGTGCTGGTTTCCTTCGGCCAAGCAGAAAACACCATCGTGATCCCGCTGGGCTACGGTCAAGGTTTCGACGAGCACGACGAGTTGAAGCGTGGACCAAAGAACGAGTGCCATGTCGGCCTTGTCGGCGTCAACCGCGGTTTCGATGCCTATCCGTTGCGCACCGCTGCCACTTCGTATTTTGCCACGGGCGCGACCGCCAAGCCTACGAGCAAACGCTACTCGGTCTCGCTGACGCAAGAGCACCATGCGATGTATGGTCGCGCACTCGCTCGTGAGGTATCTACGATGGTGGACGAGCAAAAGGGATCGTTTGCCGCTCAGTTGGCCAATGTGCCAAAGCAGGGCAACGACGCTCACGCTCCGCCAAATATTTCGCTCTACAAACCCACAGACCGCAAGGATCAGCCGCTCATCAATGATCCGCTGCATCAGTGGGGGATGTCGATCGACCTTTCTTCCTGCATGGGTTGCAATTCTTGCCTTGTCGCTTGCCAATCGGAAAACAACATTCCAATCGTCGGCAAAAAGCAGGTTGGGATGGGTCGTGAAATGCACTGGATTCGGATGGATCGTTACTTTGCGGCACAGAAGGACAATACGTTCGACGAGGACAATCCGGAGATGGTCCCGCAGCCAGTGGCTTGCGTGCAGTGTGAATCCGCTCCCTGTGAAACCGTTTGCCCAGTCAATGCGACGATCCATACGGAGGATGGCCTCAATGCGATGGCCTACAACCGCTGCATCGGAACTCGCTATTGCGCGAACAACTGCCCATACAAGGCGCGTCGATTCAACTATTTCGATTACAACAAGCGCAACCCGCTCATCTCTCACAACCTCTACAAGGGACCATTTGGTGAGAAGCAAACCGGCGAAGCACCTCACCTTCAGAAGAACCCGAATGTCACGGTCCGCATGCGCGGTGTGATGGAAAAGTGCACCTATTGTGTGCAGCGTCTCAAGGACGCGGTGATCCGTCAGAAGCGCGGCCAAAAGCAAGAGGCCCTCGTGGCTGGAAAGCCATCGACCGAGATGAAAGTCGATCTGCACACCCTCCGGATTCCGGTGGATTCGGTGAAGACCGCATGCCAAGATGCTTGCCCTGCTGGAGCCATCACCTTCGGCAATCTGCTCGACGAAGAAAAATCTGTCTTGGGTCGCAGCAAGAAGATTGAGCGGAATTACGACCTTCTCAACTATATCGGCACCCGCCCTCGCACCAGCTATCTGGCGCGCGTGAAGAATCCGAATCCGAAAATGCCCGACGCCAAGTTCGTCGGTAAGGCGACCGTCCACATGGTCTGATCCCTTTCAATCCAAGCTTTTAATTTCATCTAACCATGGCTTCCACCACCCAAACCGCACCTGAGACCCACACTGGGGTCAAGTTACCGGTGCTTGAGCGCGAAAAGCTCATCCTCAGCGGTCGTTCGTATCACTGGATCACCGAGCGCATCTGTGGCGTTCTTGAAAACCGTCAACCCTTCCTCTGGTGGTTGCTGTTTATTCCTTCGGCGTTGATCGCGATGATCGGGGTGGGCGGTGGACTCACGTATCTTGTTTCGACGGGTGTGGGTGTTTGGGGGATGTCAAACCGAGTTTTCTGGGGATTTGATATTACGAACTTCGTTTTCTGGATCGGGATCGGACACGCAGGAACGCTGATTTCTGCGGTGTTGTTCCTGACTCGCCAAAATTGGCGGACATCGATCAATCGCGCGGCCGAGGCCATGACGATTTTCGCGGTGATTTGCGCAGGGATTTTCCCTGCCTTCCACGTCGGTCGAGTTTGGTTTGCTTGGTTCCTCGCTCCCGTTCCGAATGCGAATGCCATCTGGCAAAACTTCAAGTCGCCACTCCTTTGGGACGTGTTCGCGGTCTCCACCTATTTCACTATTTCGTTGATTTTCTGGTACCTCGGCATGGTTCCTGACCTTGCCACCATCCGCGACCGCTGCAAGCCAGGCATCCGCAAGATGCTCTATGGAATTTTCGCGCTCGGTTGGCGTGGAGGCAACCGTCAGTGGAGCCACTACGAAATGGCCTATCTGTTGCTCGCCGCTCTCTCCACTCCGCTCGTGCTCTCGGTGCACTCGGTGGTTTCGTTCGACTTCGCAACCTCGGTGGTGCCTGGCTGGCACACGACCATCTTCCCTCCTTATTTCGTCGCAGGTGCCATCTTCGGTGGATTTGCGATGGTGCTCACGATCATGGTTCCGGCCCGCTTCATCTATGGGCTTCAGGATGTGATCACCATGAAGCACATCGACAACATGGCGAAGATCATTCTTCTGACCGGAACCATCGTTGGTTATGCCTACCTGATGGAATTGTTCGTCGCGTTCTACTCGGGTGCGATCTATGAAATGGATGCATTCAAGTTCCGGATCGCCGGTCCATACTGGTGGGCCTACGCCGCGATGATGAGCTGCAACGTGCTTTCGCCGCAGGTGTTCTGGTTCAAGGCGTGCCGCGAAAACCTTTGGGTAATCATGATCGTCGCGATGTGTGTGAATGTCGGGATGTGGTTCGAGCGCTTTGTGATCATCTGCACGACTTTGGCACGGATGTGGCTGCCGGGGGATTGGAAAACTTATTCTCCCAGTGGGGTTGAGTTGATGACCTTCGTGGGTACCATCGGCCTGTTCCTTGCGCTTTTCCTCATGTTTTTGCGTTTCTTGCCCTGCATCAACATTGCAGAGGTGAAGTGGACCTTGCTTGAGTCCGATCCACACTTCGACGATGTCAAAGATCATCCTGACCACGGCGTGGTCACCGAGGCTGCATATCAAAAAGAGCTCGTGTCCTCCAAATAACTTCTAACGAATCAACTTTAACTTTTCACCGTGAGCACCACCCGCAAACGCGTTTATGGCTATCTAGCCGAGTTCAAGAGCGCATCTGCTCTTTACAAGGGTGCGGAGAAAATCCGCGACGCCGGCTTCAAGAAGTGGGATTGTTATTCTCCCTATCCAGTCCACGGCTTGGATGGGGCGATGGGCATGAAGCGCTCGATCCTTCCTTGGTTCGTTTTCTTCGGAGGAATGACCGGCACCGCGACTGCATTTGCGCTGGCCTACAGCACTCAGGTGGTCATCTACCCGACGATTGTTCAGGCAAAGCCCGCGAATATCTTCACCGTGCCAGCGTTTTTTCCAATCATGTTCGAGCTGACGATTTTGTTCTCAGGCTTCGCCGTTTTGTTTGGCCTCCTTGCCTTGATCCAGTTGCCACGCCTTAACCATCCGTTGTTTGCAAGCAGCCAGTTCAGCCGTGCGACGGACGACGGTTTCTTCATCGCCATCGAGGCTCGTGATCCTAAGTTTAGTCCGATAGGGACCCATGATTTCCTCGCTGAGGTTGGCGGGTCAAACATCGAGCTGGTCGAAGAGGAGGACTGATCGAGGAAATCTTAAATCGTAAATTTTAAATTCCACACTTTAGATGCGTTACTTTTTTCTCACTTACGCGCTGATCGCGTTGCTAGTCGTTGGCCTTTTTGGGTTCCGCGGCCAGAAGTTTTCCAAGCCTCCGATTCGGATCTTCCCGGACATGGACGAGCAGGACAAGCTGCGTGCACAAAAGCCTGACCCATTTTTTGCAGATGGTCATGGTTCACGCCAACCCGTCGCTGCAACCCAACCCCGTGGATTCAATGATGCTGGTGCTCAGTCGATTGGCGGAATTCCTGAGTATGAATTTGGTGGACAGACTGGTTACTACTACACCGGTCACGTGGGAGATTATTTCGGCTCTGGCATGCCAGAGGAGCTTAAGTTGGACGAAGAAAGCGCAAACGCTCTGGTCCAGCGTGGCAAGGAACGCTATGGGATCTATTGTGCAGTGTGCCACGGCAAATCGGGCGACGGTCAGGGAGTGACGGGGCAGTACGGGGTTCCCGGAATTGCGAATTTCCACCTAGATGCCTTCAAGCCTGCTTCCTATCCCGACGGTCGGATGTTTGAAACTATCACCCTCGGCAAGGGCATGATGGGTGCATACGGCTACAACATTCCGGTCAATGACCGCTGGGCAATCATCGCTTATGTCCGCACCTTGCAAACCGCCAAAGAGGCTCAAGCCAAGGCTAAATAACTTTTTCCTGACTCCATCGAAATGGCCCATCACCACGTCACCTCCGCCGAAATCGCGATACACGGCGATCATCTTGACACTTCGAAGACCTCGAAGTTGAAGAGCATCGCTTTGACCCTTGCAGTTCTCGGCACCGTAGCCAGCGTTTATCTCTTGTTCTTTGCGCCGGAGAAGCTTCGCGGGCCATATGCTTACTCTTGGCTGTTCGCCTTTTATTATTTCCTCACTCTCTCGATTGGTGGGGTGTTCTGGACCTTGCTCCACAATGTGTCGAACTCGGGGTGGGGAACTTCGGTGCGTCGCACGTTTGAAAACTTGGGCTCGACGTTTCCATGGGTGTTTCTGTTCGGCACGCCGCTGTTGTTTCCAAAAGTGCAAGTTTACCTTTATGAGTGGATGAATACCCACAATAAGGCACCCGGTGCCGTGAAAGAGTATCTTCACCACCATGACCATCTTCTCTACAACAAGTATTGGTTCATGAATCAGCCGTTTTGGTATGGCCGCGTGGCATTTTATGCGCTTGGTCTCGGCGCTGTGATCTATGGGCTCCGCAAACTTTCGACCGCCCAAGACACTGATCCGAATCCGGGCACCAATCGGTTATTGAAGGCACGTTTTCATTCGACCTACACGCTGATCATTTTCGCGTTGACGATCACGTTCACCGGCTTTGATTTCTTGATGGGCTTGGATTACCGCTGGTTCTCGACCATGTGGGGTGTGTATATCTTCGCCGGCACCGCACTCAACTCGATGGCGGTTATTGTGCTCGTCTGTACGTGGTTGAAGAGCCAGGGCCACTTGAAGCACGTCACCGGACCAGAGCATTTCCACATCATGGGTAAGCTGATGTTCGCGTTCACGACGTTCTGGGCATACATTGCATTCTCGCAGTTTTTCCTGATCTGGTACGCAAACATCACGGAGGAAACTTCTTACTTTGCCATTCGCAACACGGGCAATTGGAACGTGGCGATGTATTTCCTCGTTTTCGGCCATTTCGTGGTGCCCTTCGTGGTTCTTTTGCAAGCCTGGCTGAAGAAGAATCCGAAATTGCTCTCAATCGTTGCCGTCTACACCTTGTGCATGCACGCGCTCGACCATTACTTGATCACCATTCCCGAGCGCGGTGTCTCCTTGGGCAACATCAAGCCAGAGGTGTTCGGCGACATTCAAGTATCGATCCCTGGTGCGTTTTGGGGCGATATCCTCGCCTTCGTGACGATCGGTGCGGCATTCATCTTCTTCCTTCTGCGTGCGCTTAGTCAACATTCGCTCTACCCGAACCGCGATCCACGCATCCTTGAATCCGCGAACGTTTCTAACTGATTTCTTCTTCTCTTCCCATGGACCCATCCCGCGATAATCCTCTGATCCGTTTCACCACTTTCTGGTGGGGCATTGGCACCTTCCTTATCTTTGCTGTATTGCTCGCTGTAATCTGGCTTTTTGTCCGCCCTGAGCCCACCTCGCTCGAGGATGCTGCTGCACAGCCGCGCTATGCGACGAAGGCCAAGATCGATGCCGCTCAGGCCGCGAATCTTTCACCCGAGTCGATTGAAGCTGCGGCTGCCACAGTGGCCAAGCAGCTCGCGGATTCAAAGCCGATTGCCGTGAGCATCCCGGCCCAAGTTGTTCCAGGGTCGGATACCGCAAAGAAACTTGCAGCTGCTCCTGCGGTGGATACGAAGGCTGTCGATGCAGCGACTGCGGGTTCTGACGCTCCGATCGATCCTGCGGTAATGGCTTCGGGGAAGGCTTCCTATTTGGTGTGCAGCGCATGCCACGGTCAGAATGGTGAGGGTGGGCCGATCGCGCCGCCGCTCGCGGATTCGGAGTGGGTGACGGGACCTGTTTCTAACCTCATTCGCATCCAGCTGCGCGGTCTGAAGGGCCCGATCAAGGTCGCAGGCAAGGACTACAACTTCGCGGTAGGGATGGCGGCGCTCAGCTATCAGAACGACGAACAAATCGCTGGGGTCCTGACATATGTTCGCAATAGCTTTGGAAACAAAGCATCCGCAGTGACTGCTGCCCAAGTGGCCGCGCTTCGCAGTGAGGTCGGTAAGCCGCAACTTCTCGCCGAGGAGCTCATTAAACCTTAATTTGACTGTCCTTTCATCTTTCAAGCCGATGTCATCTGCCATTCAAAATTCCAGTGATCAGGACGCCTTGCTGCGTGCAGGGATCGACCGTTCGCTTCGTCACCCTGTGATGTTTTTCATGACCAGCGGGGCCGCATGGCTAGCGGTGTCGATCGTTTTGGGGATCATCGCATCGGCCAAGGTGCATAGCCCTGGCTTCATGTCTGGCTGCGCTTGGCTTGACTATGGGCGGGTATTTCCCTCTCACATCAACGCGCTGATCTACGGTTGGGGCTTTCAAGCGGCGTTTGCGGTGATCATCTGGCTGATGGCGCGCCTTTCGCGGAAAAAGTGCACCTCGGCTGGTATTATTCTCACCGCTGGGCACATTTGGAACCTTGGTGTTTCGCTGGGCCTTGTCGGAATTCTCTCGGGCAACGGCACCGGGATGCCTTGGATGGAATTTCCCTCCTTCGTGTGGCCCGTGTTTTTGGTGTCGTACACCGCAATTGTTATCGGATCGTTCATTCAGTTTCGCGTGCGTCCCGAAGGGCATGTTTACATTTCTCAGTGGTATCTTCTTGCCGCAATGGTTTGGTTCCCATGGGTGTTTATCACGGCAAACACATTGCTTCATTGCATCCCTGGTCATCCGCTGATGGCCGCAGGCATTAATGCTTGGTATCGGTCGGCACTGGTCTTCCTTTTCTTCACCCCAGTCGCTTTGGCTGCTGCATACTATCTTGCTCCTAAGGTTACTGGTCGGCCGGTCTTCAGTTACTCACTCGCTAAGCTTGGATTTTGGTCGCTGGCGATCATCGGACCTTGGGCTGGAATGCAAAAGCTGATGGGTGCACCGATCCCATTTTTCCTTCCTTACGTAGGTGCTGCAGCCACCGTGCTATTTTTTGTTCCAGCGGTTTGTGCCGCACTCAACATCTTCCGCACGACCTTGTCTTCCCCGGGGGTCGTCGCGAGCAGTCCTTCACTTCGTTTCATGATTACTGGTATTGGCGGCCTCATCCTTCTTGGCTTGGCAGCCGTCTGGCTAAATCTTCCCGGATCGACCCTGCCACTCACGCAGTTCTCGCTGTCTGGCTATGGGTTTGAAATCCTTGCGATCTACGGTTTCTTTAGTTTTGTCATGTTTGGCTCGGTGTATTTCATCGTGCCCCGGGTCACTGGCAGGGAGTGGCTTTCACGTCGCCTGATCAAGATTCACTTTTTGTTTTCGGTGTACGGAATCATCACCGTTGCAGCGGTTGCTCTCTTCGGAGGGCTCCAGCAGGGGATCGGTCAGGAGGAATGGCAGCAGCCTTGGCAAGGTGCTGCCACGCGGGCCTACCCTTACGCCGTCGCAACCACCATCGCATGGTGCTTCATTCTGTTCTCTAATGTTTTCTTCTTCATCCACCTTGCTTTGATGTGGTTGCGTCTTGGAAGACGCAGTCTCCATCCGACACTGTTGGTTTCAGATGCCCACCATGGTCCTGGTCCTCACGGTGAGGAGGGCGATATCGACAACGCTGGCCCGGGTCACGTTGCCGCACATTGACATGAAGTGTTAGATTTTAATCTCAGTATATTTCCTAATGAGCTTCCGCACATTCATCCTCGGTTTATCCGCCAGTTTTGGCGCCGCTTGGCTCGCGATCGTCGTCGTGCCATTCATCACGATGCGCAATCTTGAGCCGATCCAGCTTTCGGAGGCGAATGATGGTTCCACCGGCATCTTCTACCCAAAGCGCACCGGACGGATCGCTGACGGGGCTAAGGTTTATGCTGAGAATGGTTGCTATCTCTGCCACACGCAGGTCGTGCGACCCACTTATGCAGGAAATGACCTCTATCGCGCGGATTGGGGTGGCTTGAAAGCGGATCCTGACCGAGGAGACACTCGCCGTGAGACCAATGCCTATGACTTCTTTGGTGAGAAATTTGCGCAAGTCGGGGTTGCCCGCATGGGCCCTGATTTGTCGAACATCGGTCGCCGAGTGGAGTCCGAGTATGCTAGTCCGCTCGAGGCGTCTCAATGGTTGCTCAGTCACCTTTACAATCCTCGCAGTGAGGCGGACCGTTGGAAGTCCACTTGCCCACCCCATCAGTTTTTGTTTGAAACGCGTAAGATTAAAGGGAATCCGTCAGACGAGGCTATGCCCTTCGGCGCGGAGGATGGCGAAGAATTAGTGGCTAGCGCGGATGCAAAAGCGCTCGTATCCTACCTATTATCACTCAAGAAAGACCAAGCCGTTCCTGCGGTGCTCAGCTTTGCGCCACCGAAGGCCAAGGGTGCTCGTTGAGAATTATTGTTTTCTAACCTATTTAAATCATGTCTCTGCCAAACCAAAATCCAGATCTGGAGGAATCGATCAATGTGAGTGAGGCTCACGAGCGGGTGGTCCGTGAGGCTGCCGCTTGTGCCCGCGAAAATCGTGTGGTTGACAATGGGATCGGCTCCATTTCGATCTGGGCGTTGATCGCTTGTGGTGTCGTTCTTTTGATTGCAGGTGGTGTTCTGGCGGGTGGCGGTGCTTTGTTTTCGTACAAGGCCACGTTCCGTGAAGGTTACGTTCGTGCCTCGGCACCAGGAACGGCAGACAGCGGGCCAGTGCCGAAAGAGGCGCTCGCCGCCTACATGGCGAAGGGTGCAAAGATTTACTCGGCCAAATGCAACGGCTGTCACGGTTCGGATGCGAAGGGCAACGGTTCGACTTACCCGTCGCTCGTTGGTTCGGCTTGGGTCAATGGGGAAACCGAGCTTTTTGCAATGATCATTCTCAATGGCTTACAAGGCCCGGTAAGCGATGGGAAAACGTACGGAGTGATGCCGGCTCAGGGGGTTGGGATGGCACCCGAGGATCTCGCGGGAATCATGACCTACGTTCGCAATAACTTTGGCAACGCCAAGGGTGACGTGATCACCACTGATATGGCAAAGGCTGCGCTCGAGATCTCCGCGGCTCGCAAGAATGCAGGCAACTCAGCCACTTCAGCCGAACTCACCGCTGATCACTTAAGAGCTCTTTCTGGTGCAATGATGGATCCGAAGACTTTGCTTGATCCAGTCACCCTTGCCCCAGCAAAGGCTCCTTAAGTCTGGAAACGACAACCACTTCGCGATTTTAACTAGATTCACTTAACTTCACCAAAGCCGCAAGACGGAATTATGAGCTCTCACTCCACAGCACCTGCCGGGCACGACGAACATCATCACGATCCAGGATTCATCCAGAAATGGATTTTCTCCACGGACCACAAGATGATTGGTTTGCAATACGGTATCACTGCACTGTTATTCCTCGCGTTCGGATTTTATTTGATGATGGTGATGCGCTGGAGCATTGCGTATCCGCATCAGCCGCTTCCGGAGTGGATGGGCTGGGTCTTTACCGATGGTTGGAAGGCTCGCTGGCTGCAAGACGGCAAGGTAACAGGTGAAACGTACAACATGTTTGGTGCCATGCACGGGACGATCATGGTTTTCCTTGGCATCGTGCCGCTTGGTTTCGGCGCGTTTGGCAACTACGTGACGCCACTTCAGATCGGTGCGCCCGACATGGCGTTTCCTCGTCTCAATATGGCAAGCTACTGGATTTATCTCTTGGGTGGCCTGATCATGTGTGCGTCCTTCTTCTTTGAGTCTGGCGCTGCCAAATCGGGTTGGACCAACTATTCTCCGCTCGCTGGATTTGCCGATGGGCAAGTGGTGAACCAATGGTTGGCAGGCCAAACCCAATGGTTGATCGGCCTTGTTTTCCTTATCACTTCGTCGCTTCTGGGTTCAGTCAATTTCATCACAACCATCATCAACCTGCGGGTGCGTGGCATGACTTGGATGCGGATGCCATTTTTTGTCTGGGCGATGTTGGTGACGGGTTTTCTCTTACTCCTTGCATTCCCGCCACTTGAGGCCGCTGGCATCATGCAATTGATGGACCGCGTCACCCACTCTTCGTTTTTCATGCCTTCCGGGCTGTTCACCAAGAGTGAAGGGCTGGCGGATCTTTCGGGTGGTGGTTCACCGCTCTTGTTCCAACACTTGTTCTGGTTCCTTGGGCATCCTGAAGTGTATGTGCTTCTCCTTCCTGCCTTTGCTTGCGTGAGTGAAATCATTCCTGCAAACAGTCGCAAGCCGCTTTGGGGTTATAAGTCGATGGTCTACTCGGTGCTCCTCCTAGGTTTCCTTTCGTTCGTGGTGTGGGCTCACCACATGTACATGACGGGCATGGGTGCTGCGGTTTCGACCTTCTTTCAAACGACCACAGTTTTGATTTCGGTGCCTTCGGTGGTGATCATCACGGCGATGTTGATCTCGCTGTGGGGTGGTTCGATTCGCTTCACCACTCCGATGATGTGGGCCTGCGCATTCATTCCGATGTTTGGAATTGGTGGTCTCACGGGCCTGCCGCTGGCGTTCAATTTGGCTGACCTCCACCTTCACGACACTTACTACGTGATCGGTCATTTCCACTACGTGGTAGCACCGGGGATTTTGTTTGGATTCTTCGCGGGGATCCACCACTGGTATCCCAAGATCACCGGCCGTTACATGGGCAAGACCCTCAATCATCTCCATTTCTGGCCCAGCCTGATTTGCATGAATTTGATTTTCTTCCCGATGTTGGTGCAGGGGATGGCGGGATTTCATCGCCGTTGGTACAATGGTGGAGATGCCTACCTCTCGAAGGCTGCTGATAGCGTAAATATCTTCGGCAATACGGTGGTGCAGCACATTGATATGAACATTATCATGTCCATGGGTGCTTGGACGATGGCACTTTTCCAAATTCCATTCATCATCAACCTCTTCACCGCATGGAAGTTTGGGAAAAAGGCTGAGGGTGATAACCCTTGGCACGCAACGACCCTTGAATGGGCGACACCGACGCCTCCGGGGCATGGAAATTTCTTGAAAGAGCCGGTCACTTACCGTGGACCTTACGAATACAGCCGCCCCAATTGCGATGCCGACTTCCTGCCGCAGTGGACAGAGCCAAAGCACCTCGATTTTTCTGAGAAGCCAACGGGTGGTCACTGAGCAGCGAATCCAATTCATTAAATCATTTTTAGCGGTTCCTAACCTCACAAGCCTCACATTTACAAATGGAAATTCCATACGTCGTCACTCCTCGAAAGGATACCGGACTCTTCAATTCGAAGATCGCCATCTGGTTGTTCCTTGCCTCTGAAGTTATGCTCTTCGGCGGTTTCTTTTCGGCATACGTGTTCCTGCGTCTCGGCGCAGATTATCCATGGCCCGAGCGGACGCTCCCGGTGCTTCCAGGGTTGATCAATACGTTCGTGCTGATCGGTTCCTCGGTCACGGTGGTCTTCGCATGGGCGTCGTTGAAGCTGCGCGAGTGGCGCAAGTTCCAGTTTTTCATGGGGATCACTGTGGGCTGCGCGATGATTTTCATGGTGCTCAAGGGCATCGAATACAATGTGAAGCTTCATCACCAAGCCATGAAGTTGAAGGACTATTCGGTGATTGAGGGTCACCTTGGTGTGGAGTCGGAGGATGGAAAACCGGTGCTCGATCACAAAGGAAGCACGATCGAGGAGAATCTCATTTTTGTGGAGGCGTCAAAGCTGACTTTTGACACGGTCCGTTTCTACAAGCCATGGGTTGAAGAGCTCTTGGCTCAAGCTGAGCATCATCATTCGAAGGTGGCATTAGCGGAGGATGTCACTGCGATCATCAAGGTGGGCCAGCCCGCAGAGATCATTGCAAAAGCAGGGGAACCTCTCTCCGTCGAGCTTCTCAATCGCCTCCAAGCGGTGCATCTTGCGGCGCGGAGCAACAATGCGGCCAATCGTACCGAAGCGCTTCGTGCTGAGTGGGTGACCGCTAAGGCTGCAAATCCGGGCAAAAAAGACTGGCAAATTGCCTCTGGTGTCAACATCGACACGGCAGCGTTGGCACCAACATTACTTGGTGAAATTTCGACGGTCCCGTTTTCTGTTGATCCACCTGCAAAGTTTGATTTCCACCCACGGGACATCAAGGCTGCCGAGGGTCAGTCAAGGCTTCGTGATGACACGGTGATCGACGGGAAGCTTCTTGCGAGCCCCATGGTCTTCCATAACATTGATGCAATCGACTTCCAACATTTGGTCATGAAGGCCAAGGAGAAGGGGATCGATCCTGAGGTCGCTATTGAGAATTCATGGCTCATGAAAAATAGTGCCTTCGTCAGGGAGGCATGGGCATGGCACCAGGGTGAAGTTAAAAAACTGAGTGCCGAGCTGCTTAAGGCGCATGGCGTCGGCAAGGATGGTAAGCCCCGCTACACACCGACTCACAAGGAGCTTTACCGGATCGGTTGGAAGGACTTGGCAAAAAAAGCTGAGGATGATGGTCGTACCAAGCTCTCGGGTGTCGACGCGGCGAAAGAGGAATTCTTTGGCCCAAATTATAAAGCGCGGGGTGATGAGACATTCCCTGGACTTTCAGTACCGCGCGAGCAGGTCGGATTTGCTTCTAAGTTTACGCCTGCCTGGAACACCTATTATGCCATTTATTTCACGATTACCGGTCTTCATGGTCTCCACGTGATTGGTGGAGCGCTGGTGCTTGCATACTATTTGTTTTTCGGAAAGAAGATGTACCTGTCGAATCCAGAGTGGCTTGCCAATCGGGTCGAAATCGGTGGCTTATTCTGGCACTTCGTTGACCTTGTCTGGATCTTCGTTTTCCCGATTTTGTATTTGATGTAACTTAGACGATCTCACTCACAACCTTTCGATCCCATGGCTGATACTCCTGAAGCAATCAAGAAGTCCGTCCGAACATATATGTTCGTTGGAGCTATTTTATTCGTAGGAACCATCGTCACCGTCTTGGTGGCTACGGTGCCTTGGTTGGATTTTGGACGCCATGGATTTGACGCCGCGGACTGTATCCTCGGTTTGACGATCGCGACCTTCAAAGCGTCGCTAGTTGCATTCATCTTCATGCACCTTAATCACGAGAGGAAGGCGGTTTACTGGCTGTTTGGCTCCGGGCTTTGCATGGTTTGCAGTCTTGCGGGTCTAACCGCCCTTGCGCTTGGCGATCCGATAATCGATAAGTTCTTCTACTCAGGCCACTGAGATCACTAACCCAACCATTGCCATGTCACTCAAAGGATTTCATATCGTATTTGTATCGATTTCGACGCTTCTCTTTGTTTTCTTGGCATTGTGGGCCTTCGTGTTGGCACCAGAGCCATCCGCTATTTCAACGGCGCTCGGGTTCGTGGGATTGGCTGGTGCCATTTTGATGCCGGTCTATGGGGTTTGCTTTTATCGGAAAATCACTCGGGCCCACATTTGAAAATTCAGAGAGTAGTTTAACCGATTCCAACATTCATGAACTTCAATCAAACACTTCTGAGCTGCTCCACTTGCCGAGTTACCATGATCGATGGTGGAGGCGATGCTGCGGGGTGGTCGATTTTCTTTTTGCTTATCGTGATTTTGGCAATGATTGGAGTGGTTAGTTTTTTTATGATTCGTATCGCTCGACGGGAGAAGGCCCACTTTGACCCCACACTTTCTGACGATTACGTAAATCCTAACGCTTCGCGTTGAGAGTTATTTTAAAAGTATTTTTCAAACCCGAATTTCTTCCATATGAGTCCCTCAAAATTCCTAGGCATTCCTGAAAATTTCTCAGCGCACGGTGGTCAGGTTGATCACATGATTGACGTAGTTCATTGGTTCATGATCGCGCTGTTCGTGGGGTGGACCTTGTTTTTCTTTTACTGCATTTTCCGGTTCTGGCATAAAAACAACCCAAAGGCGTCTTATGAGGGGGTGAGGAGTCATCTTTCGAGCCACTTGGAAGTTGGCGTGATTATCATCGAGGCAGTCTTGCTTCTCGGGTTTGCATTTCCACTCTGGGCCGAGCGGGTTGATAGCTGGAAAGAGGTTCAAAACTTGAATCCATTGCGCGTCCGTGTGGTGGGTTGGCAGTTCGGATGGACTTACCATTACCCGGGTGCGGACAACAAGTTTGGGCGCCATGACCCAGCGTTGATCTCTGGATCCAATGACCTTGGCATCGACTACACTGACCCGAATGCGCTCGATGATTTCACCAGTCCAATTCTCAAGTTGCCTGTGGATAAACCGGTAGTTCTCAACATTGGCACCAAGGATGTGATTCATAACTATTGCATCGTTCCGATGCGGATTCAGCAGGACGCGATCCCCGGCCGAGAAATCCCGATGTGGTTTACCCCAGTGAAGACCTTGGAGACTTTCGTGGTTTGCGCGCAGCTTTGTGGTGAAGGCCATGGGAACATGGTTGGATCGATGGAGGTTTTGCCGAAGGATCAGTTTGAAACTTGGTCTAGTTCACAAACCGCCGCGGCGCTCAAGGCGAATAGCCCGAAGCCAGCACCTGCAGCGACCGCAAAGAACTAGAGTTTTTGCGTGGCAGATATCACCGAGATCGATCGTGAGGATTTCAGGAATCTTCTGATTGAGATTGGTAAAACGCGGATTCCGTTTGGGAAATTTGGAATCAAGTTTTATCCACCTAGCGGTGTTCCGATCATGGATTTGCCGCCGGAGTATCTGAGCTGGTTTCAGGAACGTGGCTTTCCCAAAGGCCGATTGGGCGAGCTGATGGCCCAGGTTTGTGAAATCAAAGCAGTCGGGATGGACTCTGTTTTCGATCCGCTGCGCTGTGCAAATGGTGGTCGATTTCGCTTATGTCCCGTTCGAAGCAAGTCGTTTGATTTCGAGTAGTGCCACCGAGGTATGGAGGTTTCGTTGGGTCGGTGCGAAAAAGGAATCGACCTTTGCGCGTGGAGTTTCAGAATTCGGCCATGTCCGATCGCGAAGATCTTAAGAACCTCTCTCTGCTCGGGAAAGCGGAGACCCGCCTTCCTGCTAGCCCCGATGAGGCGAAATTGGAAATTTTCCCAAACCAACGCCCAGGGCGTAGATATTGGATCACACTAAATTGTCCTGAGTTCTCATCATTGTGTCCAGTCACCGGCCAGCCTGATAGCGCGAAGATCGTGATCCGCTATGTGCCGAATCAGGTTTGTGTGGAAACGAAGAGTCTGAAGTTCTATCTCGCTTCGTTCCGCAATCAACCGGCGTTCAACGAGGAAATCGTCAACCGGATTTTGGACGACCTAGTGGCCGCGATGGCGCCAGCGGAGTTGGTGGTGCGAGGTGAGTTTGCGCCACGTGGAGGCATTCAGTTGACGACGGAGGCCACGTATCCCGACTCGATTTTGGCGCGACCATGAAAGTTTGTGTATTGCTGAGTGGCGGCATGGATTCGGTGGCTGCTTTCCATGAGGTGCTCGGCCAACATGAAGTGGTGGCGTGTCTTTCATTTGATTACGGGTCGAAGCACAACGCGCGGGAGATTCCGTTTGCGAAATTGCATGCGGAGCGTGGGGGAGTTACCCATCAGGTAATTTCGTTAGATTTCATGAATCGGTTGTTCAAGTCCGATCTCCTGCAGTCGGGTGGCGAGATCCCTGACGGCCACTATGCGGAGGAGTCGATGAAGCAAACGGTCGTCCCGTTCCGAAATGGCATCATGTTGGCGATCGCCGCAGGGTATGCGGAGAGCATCGATGCGGAAGGGTTGGTGATTGCTGCGCATTCGGGCGATCATGCGATCTATCCCGATTGTCGTGAGCCCTTCATGCATGCGATGGCGACCGCCATGAGCGAAGGAACTTATGCGCGGATTCAATTGCTGCGGCCGTTCATTGCCACCGACAAGGCTGGGATTGCGAAGCGTGGGGTCGAGCTTGGAGTGGATTTCTCAGAAACTTGGTCGTGTTATAAAGGCGGGGAGATTCATTGTGGGGTGTGCGGGACCTGCGTTGAGCGCCGTGAAGCGTTTGTGCTGGCGGGTTTGCAAGACCCGACCCTTTACGAGCAAACTCCGGATCTGCCGATTGTGCGATAAAGATTTAAATAGGCGTTCAAATCCATCTTGTTTTCATTTATTGTCTCGTCTCTCATTTGAAACGTTACCTCATCCTTCATGCCATACCGAATCTGTAAATCGCTCGAGGTTGAGAATGGTCACATGCTCAGCAAGCATCCCGACAAGTGCCAGTTTCCACACGGGCACACGCGGAAGATCGAGTTCGTGCTGGAGGCTGATGAACTTGACGGAAACGAAATGGTCTGCGATTTCAAGATGATCAAAGAGGCGGTCGGTGAATGGTTAGATACATTTGACCATGCGATGTGCATGAACACTGCGGATCCCGCTTATGCCGATTTCAAGGAGCGCTACGGCGATCGTGTGATTGGATTTGACCAACAAGATCCGACGACCGAACTGATGGCGCGCACGATTTTTGATCATACGGTGAAATCATTGGTGGCCTATGCGGCTCGTGCCGATGCTCCCTATCGACTCGCTCCTGGCGTCCGCCTCGTCCGCGTCAGAGTTTGGGAGACCTCATCCTCATGGGCGGAATACGAACATTCTCTTTGAATCATGCCTAACCAAAATTCGTCATTGCCGGACATCCAAGCGACTCCCGACACCCGCGGGATCGCGATTGACCAAGTGGGGGTCTCGGACCTGCGGTACCCGATCCAAGTGCTGGATCAGGAAGGCCGGCCATTCCCAACGGTCGCGAAAATTTCCATGTCAGTGCATTTGCCACATCATTTCAAGGGCACTCACATGAGTCGGTTCCTTGAGGTGCTCAGTCACCACGAGGGCGAGGTGACGATGCGAACGCTGCCAGAAATTTTGCATGATCTCAAGAAGCAGTTAGATGCAGAGGAAGCGCACATCGAGGTGGCATTCACGTATTTCGTGACGAAGAAAGCACCGGTTTCTGGGGCTGCGGCGAAGGTTGGATGCGATTGCGTGTTTAAGGGAAAATCGAACGGCAAGGTCGATGACTTCGTTCTGTGTGTGACCGTTCCGGTGACCACGCTTTGCCCATGCAGCAAGGAGATCAGTGAATACGGGGCGCACAATCAGCGTGGGTACGTGACCTTGGAGGTCCGACCCAAGGCGACCGCGGGGGGGTGGGAATTGATCCTCATCGAGGATCTAATCGAGATCGCCGAGAAATCGGGCTCTGCGCCGCTCTATGCGTTGTTAAAACGCACCGACGAACGCTTCGTGACCATGCAGGCATATGACAATCCGGTCTTCGTTGAAGATGTGGTTAGAAACGCGGCGGCGCTTCTGCGTGCAGACAAGCGGGTTGCCTCATTTTCGGTGAAGGCGGTGAACCATGAGAGTATTCATGACCACAATGCATTTGCGACGATCATCGGACACGCCGCCGAGTAGCCCCACACTCGATTGCACCCGATCATCCCGCCGGAAGTTCTGTTGGACGCCTACGCGCGGGGAATCTTTCCCATGGCAGAAGATGGCGAGATCCTTTGGTTTTCTCCTCAGCAGCGCGGGCTGATTCCGTTGGATGAGCGATTTCATGTTCCGCATGGGTTGCTTCGCAGCCTGAAACGCAAGCCGTTTGAGATCCGTTGGAATACGGCATTTCGCGAGGTCATGCTGGGCTGCGCCACGAGGGAGGAGACATGGATCGATGACGCGATCCTAACAAGCTACTGCGCGCTTCACGAGACTGGCTACGCGCATTCGGTCGAGTGTTGGGATGCGGATGGTTTGCAGGGTGGACTTTATGGGGTCTCGCTGCGCGGAGTTTTCTTTGGAGAGAGCATGTTTTCAAGGAAGACCGATGCCTCAAAGATCGCGTTGGTTGCCCTAGTCGATCGGTTGCGTGAAAGGGGATTTGTTTTGTTGGACACACAGTGGATGACCCCGCACCTGCAGCAATTCGGCGGCTATGAGCTTTCGCGGAAGGAATATCATCTCGTGCTGGCCAAGGCGCTCGAGATCGATGTCACGCTTTGAGTCAGTTTGGAATTTCTGGGTGGCCATGGGTTTCACCCGAGTTCTTCTTGTTTCGTTTGCCAGCCCCCTTGGTTTAGGGAAGGGTGTTGTTTTATGAAAATGCACCGCATCCTCGCAGAGGCAGCCTCTAACATTGCCAAATCCGTTTTCCGTGAGCACAAGGTTCTGGATCACGAGTTGGCAGCCGCTTTTGAGGAAAACCCGAAGTGGGGGAAACGCGACCGCAGCTTCATCGCGGAGACGGTGTTTGAGGTGGCGCGTTGGCGGCGTGCGCTTGGATTCCTTGTGGAGAGCGAGGAGACCACCGCGCTGTGTGCGGCACAGTGGGTTCGCATGGGTTTCGAACTTCCCGACTGGTGGGTCTATAACGGCCGATCCGCCGATGAAATCAAGGCACGTGAGGAGGAGCTCAGCCAACAACCTCGAGCGGTGAGAGAGTCGATTCCAGATTGGCTCGATAAACTTGGCGTCTCTGAGCTCGGCAGCGCTTGGGATGCAGAACTCGCGGCACTCAATCAGCGTGCGCCAGTTTTTCTACGGGTGAACACCTTGCGCACCACACGGCCTGAGGCCATCGCGTGGCTTGCCAGTTTCAATGTGGTGGCAAGCGAGGTTCCAAATCTGCCAGACGCCCTCGTGCTCGCAGCCGGAAAGGCGTTGCCGAAGGCGCTGCGGCTGGATGGCCGAGTCGAAATCCAAGACGCTGGCTCCCAGATGATTGCGCCGTTGGTTGCACCGCTGCCGGGCGAGAGAATCATTGATGCGTGCTCTGGCGCAGGGGGGAAATCCCTGCATCTTGCGGCTCTTATGAAGAACGAAGGGCGGGTCTTCGGCATGGACATCGATGTGAAAAAGCTGGGCGAACTCGAGCGCCGAGCCAAGCGCGCGGGTGCCCATCGCTGCGTGAAGGCAAAGGAAATCACGTCAGCAACGGCGGTGGACTTCGCCGAGGTGGCCGACCGCTTGCTGATCGATGCGCCATGTTCCGGCCTTGGCACTTTGAAGCGTCAGCCTGATTTGAAATGGCGGCTCAAGCCCGCTCAGTTGGAACGCCTCCGGGGAATTCAGAGGGAACTGCTAGAAAAGTACACGGCCATGCTCAAACCGGGTGGACGCTTGGTTTATGCAACCTGCTCGATTTTGCCATCTGAGAACCGTGCGGCCATCGATCGCTTGCTGGAAGGTGGGGGATTCACCCTGTTGGAGGAGCATCCCGTTTCCCCTGCGGCCACGGGTTTCGACGGATTTTATGCTGCTGCGCTGGAGAAGCGCGCTCCCTGATCCGTGATAGGCCGAGTGGGAAGCGCTTGCGGGTTTTTCACACTCATTTCCCAGATTGAAATTGCCAAGCATGCTCTGCGTGTTACAAGTCGCGTGTCCTCGGTGTTTCTCGCGATGAATTGCGTCACACGGGGCGTCTCCCAGAGGATTTTCTCTGGCTGGCCGGCTTAGCTCAGTGGTAGAGCAACTGATTTGTAATCAGTAGGTCGCGAGTTCGACTCTCGCAGCCGGCTCCATTGTTCATCAATGGTTTTCAAAGTGCCGCGGTCTATCAGAAATCTGGGTTCGTCCCCGAGTGCGTGAGTGATTCCGCGATGGGTGCACTCAGCTTTCCAGTTCGAAGCATTGCCGAAAGCTTCACCCTTTTGCGTTGCATATCGTCAGTCATGTGAAATCTTCAAGGAATCAATTTCAAACCCGATGTCTCACGCTTCTTCACCTTTGTTCCATGTCATCTACATCAGCCATGCCGTTGCGCCAATGTCACCGGCCGTACTCGTGGCTTTGTTGGAAAAATACCGGACCTTCAATCACTCGGTAGGAATCACGGGCGCTTTGTTTTATCATGACGGCTATTTCCTGCAGGTCATCGAGGGCGAGGAAGCGGCGATTCGGGGGCTTTATGCAAAGATCCAACGGGATCAACTCCACCGCACCGTAACCACCTTGTTTGAAGAGCCGATTCAAAAACGTGAGTTTTCAAAGTGGTCCATGGCGTTCCGCAATCTGGATTTGGATGCGAGTGGAGCTCCTGAGGGCTTTGAGGAAATTTTCAACATGGACCTGAGCCAAATTGAATTGAAGCGATACCCCTCAAAGGTTCGAACGTTTCTTGCAGAGATGTGTGGGCTGTAGCCTTGTGGCAGATGTTAGAGCAAGAGACTGGGCGAGAAGTTCACTGTTCTCTGAGGATTCTGGGTTCAGGCGCGACTTCAAGGCGCTGGCCGCTCTTCTGGGCAAGGCCCGAGGTTAGGCCGATGTAATCGGTCCGGCGTGGTGCGATGATCACGATTCCTTTATCCGTGATGATGTACTCGCGGATGTCTTTACTGTGGTTGCCACCCCGCATTTTGATCACAATGAGGACTTTGCGGAGTTGGCCGTCGATCTCGACATAACGCATGCGAATGATGTCGTCGGTTAGAAATGAAATCGCATAGTGGCTCAATTGGAGCGACCCGAAGGTGTCTTCGACTTCGACAGTACTCAGGATCGTGACGCCCGCTCCGGTGAGTGCTCCGATCATCCGATAGAGTGACTCCCGGAAATCGGCTCGGAAACTTGGAGCCAAGGCCATCTCAAATCCGACGAGAGAGTCGATGACGAGGCGTTTGGCACCAATTTTCTGGATGGCCTCGAGGATCGCTTGCATCGTCTCGTCGACTGAGAGATCGAGGGGGCGGAGGTAGAGGATCTCCAGCTTTTCTTGATCCTGTGGCAGATCGAAATTGAGGCCGAAGCTTAGAGCGCGATCTGAGTAACCTTGGGGGCGCTCTTCAAAGATCGCCATGATTCCTGGTTCACCATTGCGGATGCCCTCGGCGATGAAATGGGTCGCCAATGCTGATTTGCCGGTGCCCGATGGGCCAGTCACGAGTAAGCTGTCTCCTTCAAAAATCCCACCATCGAGCATCGTATCTAACTCTGGGATACCGAGTGAGATTCGGCGGCGTGGGTGCCTACTAGCAACCACGGTTGATTTTTTCTCACCGAGGCCGAGTGTGCGTGAAAATGCTTCAAGGCCAGTGTCGGTGATGCGGATGGTGTGCAGGCCTGGAACCGACTTCTGGCCACGAATCTTGATGACTTGAAGTTTGCGGACCACCGAGTTCCGCTCGGTTTCTTGAGAGAGCCAGAAGATTCCGTCGGCGACGGTAAATAGCGCATTGTCGCGAATCTCGGAGATATCATATTCACCCACGAGAAAGGTCGTGGCCTGCCATCCTGTTAGGAATTGGCTGAGCTGCTGGATGAAAAGCTGCATTTCCTTTTCGCCAACACTGCCGGATTGGGTACGGATCACCGAGCGGAACGAGTCCACTACGACAATCGATGGGTCAGCAGCCTTGACCTGCTTTGAGATTTCATCGATGACGGCGCGCAGTCCTTGTTTGATTAGAAAATCAGATAGATTGATGAAACGAACCGATTTCCCGATCTTCTGAATATCAAAAAAGTGGAACTGCTGTTGGTAGCGGATCATTTTGATCGAAGGCTCACCCAGCACGGTGAAATAGAGCGCCGGCTTCTCCTCAGTTCCATTGGTGAACGCGATTTGGTGGGCCATGGTGGTCTTGCCACAGCCCGGGGTACCTGCGATCACGTTGAACGAATACTCCGGAATCCCTCCTCCGAAGATTTCATCAAGTCCGCGAACGCCCGATGATATTTTCCGAATCTGCGGTGGGTGATCCTCTGGGGGTAGAGATGCCTTTTCAGGCCTTGGTCCAGTGGGGTGTGTTGGTTTCATGGTGTTTTACCTTGGTTCGTGTTCATCGTGTTGTCCGCAAGCTCCGGCCAGACGTCCCTGAGCAGCCTAAAAGTCATGCCCTCGCCAATGATGTCGGTTAGCAGCCGCAGCAGATGGGTGAGGAGTGCCACTTTGCCTTCTGAAAAATCCTCTGGGGCGATGTTCGGATCGATTTCGCCCAATCCATCGAGCAGCCCATCGCGGTTGATGTTGGCCTTGGACAGCCATGGGACCTCCTTGCGTGCGAGCACCAGTGCCCGCTCAAGCAGCTGTTGGTATCCGTAGCTTCCCATCATCGTGATAAAATGCGGGCTGAGTTTTTCGAAGATGAAAAATGTGGGAGATGGATCGCCAGTAGGGGAAATGATCGCCCTCGCGAGCGCGAGAATTCGCGGGGCAAGATGACGTACATCGATAGTCTCCAGGTTCATTGGAGGAGGGGAT